>Ga0228624_1000191_pt1 | contig 35949 bp, 59 predicted proteins | sample 29DmetaG_FD_182744 | JGI IMG/M metagenome (GOLD analysis project Ga0228624, IMG submission 182744) | Seawater microbial communities from Monterey Bay, California, United States - 29D | ecosystem: Environmental > Aquatic > Marine > Coastal | place: USA: California | collected 2016-10-10 | reverse complement strand
AATATACTTAACCACATTGCCTTCACAGAAATCTAGTTTGTTAGTTATAATGTAATCTATGGGTTCTATCCCATTGTGGGTATAGTGTTTGGGTTGTTTTATATTTAACTCTTTATCATCCATAATATTATTATTTTTATGCATAGTCCTGCCCTTAATTATAAAACAGTAACGAGAAAAATAAATAATAATATACAAGGGGTATACTACTACTAATAATTTATATCTTGTTATATAATATAAGGTATTATATCATACTTTTAAGCAAATGTCAATAGATTATATCTAAATGGATATAACCGTAGTAATATTCTAGGGGTGTGTTCTTACACCTTACACTACGTGTCTGGCTGTCCTTTTTCTGCAATTTTTTTAACCAGCCCCTAACCCCTAAACCCTAGTAATTTACTGGGGTATAGCCCTTTCGTTTCTTTTCGTTATTGTTTGTTTTTTAACAAACTATTTTCGTTAATAAACAACGGGTGGGGAGTCCAAACATTCCCTCTTTTTTGTATCTGGGGTGGTACTATATATATTAGTGTCGCCCACCCCGCCCCCCGCGGGGGTGTGCTGGGGTTCGCATTCATATTTACGCGAGAAATTCCCTCAAAATTTCTGAGGGGTGAGCATTAGGAGGAGCAACCTACACACCCCAAAACAATCCTGCAATATATGCCACCTATATTTTTAAACTAACCCCTTATAAGTTTTACTTATGACTACGATAAAAACATTCGATTAGACATTATTATTCTAGCTGTATAATATGCACTCATACCTTGTAGGTATAAAGCAAGTATAACTAAATAGGAGCAAGAAAATGAAAAAAAATGAAATTATAGGATTAGCAAATTTTTTTATAGCACAGACAGTAAATCCAGAAATGAAAAAAATAATTATGGAAGATGAACTTTTTATGGAGAGTTTTGGAGATACTTTAGAATGGTGTAGTGATAGTTTTGATAGAGAAAGATTTATAAATTATGTACATAAAGGTATAGAACTTCAAAAAAAAGGTATTGCTATCCCAGATATTTATTATTAAAACTTAACAGGGAGTAGAAATACTCCCACTAACTAGGAGCAATAAAATGAGAATAGAAACAAAAGTAAAAATCGCAACAGATACATTAAGAATGATGAGAGAAAACTTAATGACTGAAGTAGCGAGAAATAATAAGGATTCTGTAGAGAATATATTAGACGATATAAAGAAACAAGAAGCTAAAATTCTCAGATATTGGAATTTAGGTAAAGATGGGAAATGGACTAAGTAGGTAAATTAACAGGGAGCTAGAAATAGCTCCCATCTGTCCTAGAATGTGTATTCTAGCTGAAGAGTTCAAAAGAACGAAACAGAATAAAAACTTAAATAGGAGAAATAAAATGACTTGCGAAAATATACAATTAATAACTGATTTAATGGTAGGAGTTATATTTTTATTAAGCTTGTGTTATATGTTTTATATAACTGAAAAAATACAAGACCATAATAAAAAAATATTAAAAGAAAGAAAACAAACAAAAACAATAGAGGAGAAATAGAAATGATGATGAAAGATAAAATTATTATAAAAGAAAAGACTATAAGCGATATTTTACCACCCTTTAAACCCGTAGAAGTTTACGCAATAATGGGACAAAAGACTAAAATAAATATAGGATATTACGCTAAAAAAGATTATAGCCTTAAACAAGTAGAAGAAATACTTAGTACATTAGAAAATTAATTAATATTAACAGGGGCTAGAAATAGCCCCATTTACTAGGAGCAAGAAAATGAAAGTAAAAGATGAAACAAAACGTTGGGGTGAAATAGCAGACGAAAGAGTAGTAATTAGAAATAAAATAGATAACTTCACAGATGAAGAAATGAGATTAGCTATTTTTGTTTGTCAAGAAATGAAAAGGGGTCATAAAGATGGTATATACATGAAAGAACATATGGAGAATTGGATATATAAGACAGGGTATGACCTTAAAAACAACATTAAATAATTTTATAAGGGTTATAAAAAACTTTGATTGGATAAATTAAATAAGATATATAAAATATAAATGCAACATTAATTAACAAAGAGGATAAATAGAAATGAATAAAGATAATACATACAACGGCTGGGAATCTAAATCGCATTGGAATACAGCACTCTGGCTTAATAATGATGAAGAATATTATCATATTATGGCTAATGCAGTAGAACAGGCGGTATATATGCAATTGACAAAAGAACAAGCCATTCAGGTAATTCTGGAAAGATTACCAAAAACTACCGGTGATGGCTATTTATGGGAACGTTCTACCCTATTAGAACTATTCGAAGAACAATATCAAGAGCAATTAAAATATTCATAACTTAACAGGAGAAATAAAAATGATTACTTTTACAATTACTTACGGGGCAATAATGTTATTAAGTTTTATATCTTTAACATTATTTGTTATATTAATTTCATATTTATTTAATAGATAGGGGGACATGATGAAAGAAGAATTAAGAAAACTAAAAAATGATGTAATTAGATTAAGTTATCATGCTGAAGAAAATAACTATCATTGTTCGTATATAAACAAACTTATAACTATTGAATTACAATTAGAAACATTGGTTGAAAGTTTGTTAGATGATATGGAGGATAAATAGAAATGAGAGTATCAAATATGCAAAGTACAAATGGCAATAGAATTGCTAATCAATTTATAATAAATGATAACGGCAAGATGTTTTTTCAAAGTTATAATAGCATTATAGCTATGATTGATAATGATGGTAAAATATACCTTGATGATTATTACTGGGATTATTCAGTTACTACATCAAAGTATAGAAATATATTTTTAAATGAGAAGAAACCAGTTACAGAAAGAAAGATTAAAGATGGTTTATATACATTAACTAACTTAAATGAGGAGAAATAACAATGAATACATACGGAATTATAAATAATGAGGGCATCTATTATGATACATCTTTTACGTTAAGGGGTGCTAAAAGATACGCAACAATCAACGGATATACAAGGGTTGGAAAAAGATTTGATTGTGGCTATCACATAACAGAATTATCAATTAAAATTAATAATAAGTGGGAGAACAATGATGAATGAGCAAGACAGATTAAATGGTGAATACCTTACAGGTTGGGAAATTATAGGGGCAACTATTATGTTCGCACTTATCATAGCAACCACATTTTTAATATTAATAATAGGGGGATAAGATGCATAAAGAAAATGAAATACCGCAAGATATAAGGGCAAGTATTGAGTTGTTAGTAAAAATTATTGCAATCCATAAACCAGATGCAAATATACAAACAGCAATTAAAAAACAAATAGATAATTTAAGAAATAAGATTATATATTTTGAGGATACATTATAATGAATAAAAAAATTACCGTAAGAGATAAAGAATTAGCAACAAATAACGCTATAAAACAAGGGCTTATGAAGAATCCAGATAATTATAAATACTTATATACTAAATATTATAATCTGGATAATACACATCACGATATATTTTTAAATAAAACTACTGGGGACTACGAGTCTATAAGGGTGGAGTTATGGCCAGAAGAAGAAGAATAAAACAATTAGAACGGTGGCTAGAAAGGTTTAATCCGGACAATCCCTATATGGTATTTTTTCATATAGGTACTAGTAAAGAAGAAGTAGAGAGAGCTAGGCAAGAACTTAAAATTTTAAAATTACAACAGGGGGAAGAATGAATCCAATATTATTTATTAAGATATTAATTATAGCAATTATTCCTTTCTTAGTTTGGTTTGGAATGATTTTAATGGTTACATATGGTGGTAGAGTATAGTATATTAAAAAACAAAGGGGTGTAATGATAAGCAAAATTATTTTAACACCCCTTAAATCGCAAATGAGGAGCTAATATATGAGTAAAAAATACATAGTACAAAGGTTTGAATGTTATATTACAGAATACGAAGTCAAAGCGGATTCAGAGAAAGAGGCAAGGGAAAAGTTTGATAATGAGGAATACAAAATGATTGATGAATATTATTTAGATGGACATGATACATGGGGTGAGGTAATATTAGAAGAAGAAACAACGGGCAAAATAAATAAGAAAAAATTACATTGAATACTTGCTATGTATGTTTGAGGGGTGTAACATTGCCCCTCTTTTTTTTAGACTCTTCATAGTCTCTTTCAATCTCTCTAATTTGTTCAAGGCACTCCGTACAAGTATCAATATAATTATTAAACAGTGGGTGTGTTGCGGGGTATTTCCTTACAGATTCTTCATCAGTCAGTAGGTTATTGCAAACAGTACATCTCATAAAAATCCTTTTATGTATTTAATACTATGGCCTTAGTAATAAAACATAGTATATAGAACGATAAAGCAATGTAAAATATTCTAATGACTATCACTTCATCCTTTAACTCATCCCTTTTGTATCTAAAATCGTGCAGTAAATTGGATGTTGGGTAAGCTACAAGGTAAAGAAACCCTAAGGTCAACCAACATCCCATAGTTAGTAAGACTTCACTACTCATATCTTATAAGAATAGCCATACAGGTACGGATAAACAAAGAAAGGCTAAGAAGATAACGAACAATCTTTCTGGCTCTATTGCAGGTACACTTTTACTAGCATTTTTCCTGTTAGCTTTGGGTGATAAAACTACATTTATACCCTTACTCTGCATGTCTTCAATGTTTACATCCGATAACTTTTTATCTATCATAAGTATATACTCCATTGTTATTAATCAAATGTGTTATAAAATAACTATAGTATTTTTCATCATTGCTGTAAGTCAATATATTAATATTAGTTGTTACCCTACAACACCCTTAGAGGGTATCATATTTTTTAGTAAAAGTAAATACTCAGTAGTAAAATAAATATCTTGACAGCTAGAACCCTTATCCCTTAATATATTTCGTACATAAACAGAGGAGGAAATATGACTGAAGAAGAAAAATACAAAGTAAAAACATTACAAGATGTCATTAATAAAGATGAAATAATGACACAAGAACTTATGGATGAAATGAAATTAAACTGGTGTATTGCTGATGCTGTCGAAATAATTGAAAAGCATGGGGAGGAATACTTTATGGAAGAACTTAGAAAAAGAATAGACTAATCATGGGACAATCAAGGGGAAAACCATTACACAAAATATCCTGTAAGGATTGCGGGAGTTCAGATGGAAAACAGGTATTTGTACAGGAAGATGGTACACAAAATTCTTATTGCTTTGCTTGTGAAACGTATGACCCCATGCAAGACACCACCAAAATTAAATACAAAGAGGAATCAACAGTTATGACTATGCCAGATATCAGTAACTTAAAAAGTTTAGAGATACCTGACCGTCTTATTCGTAAAGATACCGTAGAATACTATGGTGTCAGGTTAGCTTTAAGCGAAGTAGACGGCACTACGATAACAGAACACTACTACCCTGACCATAACAACGGTGAGCTAATAGGCTATGAAGTTAGGGATTGTATAAATAAAAACTTTAAAGCAGTTGGTAATAGAAAGGGTGAGTTTGATTTATGGGGACAAAGTATAGTACCCCTCTCCCGTAAACTATTTATAACTGAGGGTAGGCTAGATGCTATGGCCTTACATCAAGTTATACTAGACAACACCCCGCCTAAGTATGCACAGTATAAACCTGCGGTTGTATCTCTTACTCGTGGTGCAACATCTGCTAGTAAAGACTTACTGCACAACAGAGATTTTATAAATAAATATCAGGAAGTTATCTTATGTTTCGATAACGATAGTGCAGGAAAGAAAGCAACGAAAGATGCACTAAAGATTATACCACTAGCAAAGGTAGCTATACTCTCAGAGAAAGATGCTAGTGATATGTTAGTAAAAGGTAAAGGAAAGGAATTATATCAAGCTACTGTTTGGAATGCTCAAGTTTTAAGACAGGGTGAAGTAGTAGATGTGTCTGACTTTATAGATAAGGCTATGGAGAAACCCCAGATGGGTTTAACATTCCCTTGGGCTACTGTTACTAGGGCTTGTTTTGGTATTAGACCACATACAATTCATGTGGTTGGAGCAGCACCTAAGATTGGTAAGAGTGACCATTGCTATCAGTTAGTACATCATCTCGTATACAATGAGAAAGTAAAGGTAGGCATATTTGATTTAGAAAACTCACCCGTAAAAACTGCTAAGAAGTTAGCAAGTAAAGAAGCTAAGTTAGATTTTACTAGACCTGATAAAGAATACTCAGACGAATTACTAAGGGATACTTTAGAATCATTAGAGGGTAAAGTTAGATTTTACGATAGGTCAGGTAGTAGGGATTGGGAAGATATAAGAGTAGCAATAGAGGAAATGCATTTGTTAGATGGTATTAATATATTTATACTAGACCCGTTGACTGCATTGGTCAGTCGCTTTGACTCTAGTACTGCCAATGATAAGCTCAATGAAATATGTACTGATATGGCAGACCTAGTACAGAATTACCCTATTACTATATTCTGTTATTCTCATGTTAACCCTAAACCAAAAGGTGCTAAGACCCATGAGCAAGGGGCTAAAGTTTTAAGTTCTGAATTTACTGGAAGTAGGGCAATGGAAAAGTGGTTTCACTATGGCCATGGTATTATGAGGGATAGAACGGAAGAGTGTTCACCGGAAAGAAAGAATATGTCCACCTTTCAGATGTTGTATGACCGAGACTTTGGACAAAGCTATAGCTGTGATGTATACTTTGATGAAGAGACAGTAACTTATTTAGAGCCGGACAGGTGGGGTAAAGCAAGATGACAGATTATGTATGCGATATAGAAACGGATGGACTTAAACCTAGTCTTATACATTGTGCATCCATTTATAATATGGACACAAAAGAATTATACACACTAACTAACTACCCAGAAATGACAGAGTTCTTTTACACTTTAACTAGTGAAGACAGATTAATAGGTCATAACTTTATTCGTTACGATAAACCTGTTATAGAAAGAATACTTGATATTAAATTACAAGCTCACATTGTAGATACAACTGCTCTTAGTTGGTATCTCACCCCTGAAATTGGTAAGCATGGACTTAAATTTTGGGGAGAAAGATTAGGGGTAGCTAAACCTGTAGTGGAAGATTGGGAGAACCTAGCCCTAGAAGTTTATGTAGAAAGATGTGAGGAAGATGTAAAGATTAATACCTTACTCTGGGAAAAACAAAGTTCTATGTTAGAAAAACTTTATGAGGGTAAAGATAGTAATAAATTAATTAGATACTTAGAACATAAGATGAGTTGTGCTGCAATGCAAGAGGCTAGTCAATGGCAACTTGATATAGACAAGGCTCATAAATTACATAAAGAATTAACAACTAACTATCAAGTAGCGGTTGATGCATTGGCTAGTGTTATGCCACAAGTACCTAAGATGGCAAAGCGTACCCGCCCTGCTAAACCCTATAAAAAAGATGGTAGCCTATCCGCTACTGGTATTAAGTGGGATGAGTTAACGAAAGAGAAAAACTTACCGTTTGATTATGACGGTGATATAACTGTAGTGACTGGTTACAATGAGCCTAACCCTAGTAGTGTACCTCAAATAAAGGATTGGTTAGAATCATTAGGTTGGCAACCCGCTACTTATTCTTATAACGGTGATGGTAAAAGCATACCTCAAATTAAAAAACCAGATGGTAACTTGTGTGAATCGATAGACATTTTAATTAAGGATAATCCAGAGTTAGAACATCTAAGAACTATGACTGTAGTTAAACATAGGATAGGTGCAGTACAGGGTCTATTAGAAAATGCTAATGATGATGGTTTTGTTGAGGCCAGAATACAAGGCTTTACTAATACACTAAGATTTAAGCATGCAGTCTGTGTTAACTTACCATCTGACCGTAAACCGTACGGTAAAGAGTTACGTTCTTTATTTACAGTAAGAAAAGATAACCATACATTATGTGGTTCTGATATGGCTAGTTTAGAGGATAGAACTAAACAGCATTACATGTGGCAGTACGACCCAGAATATGTAACAGCTATGACAACGGAGGGCTTTGACCCACATTTAGATTTAGCATTGTCAGCAGGTGCAGTAACACAAGAACAAGTTGATAAATATAAATCCGGTAACAAGACTGATGAAGTATCACAACTCAGACATAACTACAAAGGTGGTAACTATGCCTGTACTTATGGAGCAGGTGTTACTACTTTATCAAGACAGTTAGGTATTAGTGAGGGTGAAGCTACTAAAATACACAAAGCATATTGGAAAAGAAACTGGTCATTAAAAGAGATAGCAAAGGATTGTGAAGTTAAAATAGTGGATGAAAAAATGTGGCTTTGGAATCCTGTATCTGAATTATATTATTATCTTAAAGCAGATAAAGATAAGTTCTCTACCCTGAATCAAGGTACAGGTACATATTGCTTTGATATGTGGTTAGCCTTTATCGTAAGGAAAAGAAAGCAATTAACAGCTCAGTTCCATGATGAAGTTATCCTAGAATTACAGGAAAATAAACAACAGGAAGTAACAGCAATATTAAAAGAATCTATACAAAATGTGAACAAGCTTCTGAAACTAAACAGAGACTTGGATTGTGATATTTCTTTTGGAAAAGACTATTCACAAATACATTGAGTATGATATACTGAAGTAGTATTAACAACAATGGAGATTAAACTATGGCAATAAATAGAGTATCACCCCAAGCAGAGAAGAGTACTTCTACTATAGAGTACACTAATGTGCCAGAAGGTGAACATGAAGGTCGTTTAGTTTATGTTGCTGACTTAGGCTTACAGGAAAGAAACTTTGCGGGTGAGGAAAAACCACCAGCTCAACAGCTTTCTTTAGGTATTGAGTTAGTAGGACAGGAGCAGACTTTATCAGATGGCGGTACATTACCAAGAATCTTATGGTCTAAACCTTTCAACATATTCCAAACTATGAATGAACGTGGTAACGAATATAAGTATTACAAAATGTTTGTACCCACAGCCAGAGATGGTGAGGTAGCAGATTGGGATAAGGTATTAGGTATGCCAATCAATGTTGTCGTTTCTCATAGCAAGTCTGGGGATAGAACTTATGATAATATAAGTAGCATGTCCGCTATACCTGCTAAATATCAAGACCAAGTACCACCCGCAGCAACTGCTCAAATGTCAGTAGGAGATGCGGAAGACGAAAACAATATAGCCACTAAAGCTATGTTTGGTTTAGTTAAATACTTGCATGATAAAAGAGTTAATGGCTCAGTAGTTGAAAAAAGTACGCCTGTTAAAGCAAAGGCAGTAGCAGACACAGAGTTTGCAGAAGAAATACCCTTTTAACTATGAAGTTGTTAATAGACGGAGACCCAATAGTTTATAGAATTGGGTTTGCATGTCAGAAAAAGGATAAGGAAACAGGTGAAGTTACGGCAGAGCCTGTTCCTTATACCCTTTACTCTTGTAAGACATTTGTAAATAATATTTTAAATAATACAGAGTGTGATACTTACAAAATTTTCTTATCTGGTAAAAATAATTTCAGATATAAAATTAGAGAAGATTATAAAGCTAATAGGTCTGGTGTAGATAAACCAGTTCACTATCAGCTTGTTAAAGACTATCTAGTAACACAATACAAAGCTCAGATAGTTAACGGCATGGAAGCTGATGATGCATTATCTTTATCTCAAACGGAAGATACAGTAATAGCTACTATTGATAAAGATTTATTAATGGTGGAGGGTAAGCATTATAATTATGTCAAGGAAACTTGGCAAGATGTTACAGCTCAAGACGGAGAACAATTCTTTTATAAGCAAATGTTAACGGGTGATAAAGTTGATAACATTATTGGTATACATGGTATAGGTGAGAAGAAGGCTACCAAACTTCTTAATAATACTCCTAGGGAAGAATGGGATAAAGTAGTGCTAGACCTATATCAAAAAGAGTTTGCTCCTGACGGTTTTCAAAGAGCCGTAGAAAATGCACAGTTACTATGGATGCTGCAGAAAAACAAACAAATCCCCTTGGATTTTGTTAAGGAGTTAACAAGTGAAAGTAAGACAAAAAAGAAATAAAAACATATACAGAAGTGGATTAGAAAGTACCTTCGCAGCAAAGACAAAAGGGATGGGTTTTGTTTTTGAACCGGAGAGAATGCCCTATATAGTTCACCGTAAGTATGTACCTGATTTCGTTAAAGGTAACGTACTGATAGAATGTAAAGGTTTTTTTAGGGCAGGAGATACACTTAAGTATAAATCAGTTAAGAAACATTACCCCGACAAAGAACTAATATTTATTTTATCCGACCCCTTTAAAAAAGTTAGGAAAGGTAGTAAATTAAATATGGGTCAATGGTGTTTTAAGGAAGAGTTCGCTTTCTTTACAGTTAAAGAATGTGATAAACTAAAAAAATATATGTCATTGAATGAAGAAGATAAATACAAATATAGGCAGGAACATTTAAGAGGTGTGTGATGGGTGATATATTAAACTTTCTTGATTACAAACATGGCCAAGAAGAACAAAAATTTGGAATGACATTTGAAGAACTATGTATAAAATTAAAAGATATAGATGAAATTACTTTGATGGAAGTACTAGAAATAAGTTCAGAAGATTTAGTGGAAAGGTTTGAAGACAAGATAGAAATAAAAATAAGTCAAATTAAAAAAGATTTAAGGGGAGAATAAAATGAGTTTATTAATTAATGATAACAACTATGTAACAGAATACAAAGAAGCTGATATATTTACTAAGCAACAACAAGATATTTTTTGGACACCCCACGAAATAGAAATGGAAAAAGACCTACATGATTTAAAAACTAAACTAACACCCCAAGAGTTGCATGGTGTTACGACTGTCCTAAAACTTTTTACTATGTATGAGTTAGAAGTAGGTGAGAATTATTGGGGTGGTTTTATTAGAGATACTTTTCCAAGACACGAAGTACAAGCTATGAGTAGTAGTTTTGCAACAGTTGAACTAGCAGTACATGCTAAATTTTATCGTAAGATAAATGAAGTATTAGGAATAGATACAGATAATTTCTACTCTGGATATGCTAAAGATAAAACATTAAAGGATAGAATGGATTGGATAGGTAGGCAGTTTAAAGATAAAGACCCATTGTACATTACTGCTATTGGTAGTATTGCTGAAGGTGCAATATTGTACAGTAACTTTGCTTTCCTAAAACATTTCCAAGCGGAAGGTAAAAACAAACTAATGAATATGACTGCTGGTATTAACTTCTCAGTTAGAGATGAGAACTTACACAGCGAGGCTGGGGCTTGGTTACACAGAGAGTTAAAGAAAGAAACTAATGTTAGTGACAAAGACTATCAAAAGCTTGTAGTAAAAATTAAAAAAACTTGTGAACAAATATACGAACATGAATGTAGAATAATAGATATGATATTTGAACAAGGAGATATCAAGGGTATTACTGCTAAACAAATGAAAAACTTTATACAATCAAGATTAAATATTTGTTTATCACAATTAGATATAAAACCTATGTACAATGTAGAGTATGACCCTATTAGTAGTTGGTTTTATAAAAATATTAATAGTGGTTCTTTACACGACTTCTTTGCAAAGCAAGGAAACAATTACACAAGAGATTGGGTGGAGGGTAAGTTTGCATGGTAGATAATACAAAACCTAAAAAGGAAGATAGGAAAAAGTTTGATATTGATTTAGCATACGGGGAAGTTAAAGAAGAACAAGTAGCATCTATGCTGCAAGATAAAAAGATAGAAGTTAAAAGTGAACGTGGTATGTGGATGAGGACAGGTAACATTTGTATTGAGTATGAATGTTGGAAGAAACCATCCGGTATTAATGCTACTGAATCTGATTATTGGTTTCATAATTTATGTATTGATGATAATATATTCTGTACATTAGTATTTGAAACAAAGAGTTTAAAGAAAATAATAAGAACAATGAAGGGGAAGAAGTCAGTTATGGGTGGTGATAATAATGCATCTAAGATGTGGTTGTTACCTATAAAGAAACTGTTTGACCCAGAAACATTTGAGGGATTTAAAAATGGTACAAAAACATAAATCAATTTATGATGAACTAGGGGATGAACGTAAGAGGTTACAAGCAGAGGGTAAACTACCCCTATGGGTTACTACCCCATCTTGGCAGATATTAAAAGATAAATATACTAGCCCTGAATACCCTGACTTATATTCTATTTATAAAAGAATCTCAACTGCGGCAGCAAGTCATATGGGAAGCGAAGAAGAACACTACAGAAAAGTATTCTTTAATCTTATGTGGAACGGATGGCTTGCCTGCTCTACCCCTATACTAGCTAACATGGGTTCTAAAAAAGGTTGTCCTGTATCTTGTAGTGGTAATTATGTGGGTGATAATGTCTATGACTTTTATGATTCACAAAAAGAAACAGCAGTTCTTAGTAAGAATGGTTTTGGTACTTCAAGTTATCTTGGTGAAATACGGGAGAGAGGTATGCCGATTTCCGCTGGAGGAGTGGCAAGTGGTATACTTCCCGTACTCAAAGACTTTGTACAGTTATCTCGTGATGTATCTCAAGGTAATACTAGAAGAGGTGCATGGGCGGGTTACTTAGAAATGGAGCATGGTGATTTCTGGGAGATAGCTGACTATGTTATTAACCACCCTGATGATTGTAATATAGGTTGGTTAGTAACTGAAGATTTTATTACTAGATTAGACAGTAAAGATGAAGATGCTATGTCTCGTTATCAGAAAGCTATGAAGGTTAAGATGTTAACAGGTAAAGGTTACTTTGTTTTTATTGATAAGATGAACAGCCAGAATCCACCTATGTATGCGGAGCATGGTCTAAAAGTTAAAGCTAGTAATTTATGTACAGAGATTACATTACATAGTGACGAGTTCCATACCTTTACTTGTGTATTATCGTCTATGAATTTAGCTAAGTATGATGAATGGAAAGATACAGATGCAGTACATGATGCTATCGTATTCCTAGATTGTGTTGCGGAAGAGTTTATACAGATGGGTAGGGGTATAAAAGGTTTAGAAAGTGCAGTTAGATTTACTGAATCTGGTAGGGCATTGGGGCTAGGAACACTAGGATTCCATACCTACCTACAACAAAATATGATTGACATTGAATCACTTGAAGCTCATACTTTAAATATGAATATGTTTAAGGATATAAAGAAAGACGCTGTAAAAGCTACTCAGATGTTAGCTAAGACTAAGGGTGAACCTAAGTGGTGTAAAGGGCATGGAGTCCGTAATACTCACTTACTGGCCATAGCCCCTAATAGTTCTAGTGCATTAGTTTGCGGTAGTGTATCACAAGGAATCGAACCAGTTTATAAAAATGTATTCGTACAAGGAAGCCCAGCTGGTGAGATAAACCGCATCAACCCTGTACTGATAGAGTTAATGAAGTCTAAAGACGTATACAATGACGAGACCATTAATCAAATCATTAAGGATAATGGTTCAGTACAGTTAGTTGATTGGCTTACGGATGAAGAGAAAGCTGTATTTAAAACTAGCTTTGAGATTAATCAAGAGGTGTTAGTTAGATTAGCTAGTGCAAGACAAAGAAGTATATGTCAGGCACAGTCCTTAAACTTATTCTTTCCCTCTGACACCCCTGAAGAAGAAATATCTAGGGTGCATAAACTAGCTTTTAAAGACAAATATATAAAGTCATTATACTATTTAAGAAGTGAGGCTGGAGTAAGAGGTAGTAGTGGTGAATGTGTAGCATGTGAAGGTTAATCCCCAAAGTAATCGGTGGTGTCTTTCCTCGCACCACCTTTTATTTTTTCTTATTTTTTAATTTTGCTTGTACTGTCTTTGACAAATCTTTTAAGTGATAAAGCCTTTTACTAGTTTTTGAGTGTTTAGCTCCGGAATGTAAATGCCCATTAGGCATTTTGTGAGTACCACCCTTATGTACTTTACCATCTCTTGTGTAATGTTTTACGTTCTTCATATTAATTTTCCATTGGTAGCTTGTTAAGTCTTAAATGTATTTTACCCAGTTCTCTCTCTATCCAACTAGCTAAATTATCTTCTATATCTCCAACCATTGTATCTTGTTTTTGTAATATATTATATACTTCTCCAATCATATTATTATTTAATAATACTCGTTCTTCTAAACTATTTAATTTAGATAAAAAGTTATTTACTAACCAAATTAAAATACATATTCCAGTTATTAATAGTAATAAAAGTTTTTTATTCATATTAATTACCCAATGAAAGAGGGTTGGAGTTGATTGTTGAACTTATTTTCTCAAAGCTCTTATCAACATGCTCAACGATTTTATCTATATCTGCATCAATTTTATCAATAAATGTTTTGTTGCTAGTTGCATTTATTTCTACAGCAGTTATTCTTTCAACAATAGCTGAGTTATCTCCACTAGGAATACTAGCAACGCTATCTTCTAAACTGCTCAAGCGTGATGACAGGTCTGCTATTAGCCACACCCCACTCCCCATTGGAGCTGCTACTGATATTAAAAAAATCAGAATTAGCTTGGGCGTAATCTTGATTGTTGAATCCGTCTTGTTTGTCATAAAAATCTATCTCCGTTGTTGTTAGGTCTATCGTATCTTTGTATGTGTTTTCAAAATATCCTTTGTTAAAAGATATTATGGTAGGTACATCAACAGTTTGTACCTTTACATCTGATACAGGTTTATCTAATACATTTTTTTCTTTGTGTACCCTTTGCTTTTCTTCTTCTTTTTGTTGTTTACTTTCATCTTCTTTACTGGTTTCTTTTTGTAATTCATTACTTTCTCCTTTAGCTTTTTCCGATTGTTCTTTAATTTCTAATTTTAAATCTTCTTCCATAGTAGTTTCTTCTATCTCAGAAGGTACTTCCTCACTTCTAATTTTCTCTAATGTTTCTGGTTCAGGTTCTGCAACTGGTTCAGATATTTGTTCTATCGGTTGTACTTCCGCTATATCCATTTGCATATCTAAAACAGGTATATCCACTACTAATAAATTTTCAGGGGGTGGTTTTATATCAATGATACCAGCTGATATAGTATTTGCTATAGATGTTGCATCTAACGACCCTATTTGTACAGTTTCTTCTACCTTTGGAACAACAATTGCTACAGGAGGCTCTGGTTTAACGATAACAGGGACTTGTATAGGCTGGGCCACTACTAGGTCAGAGAGTGTTAAAGTAAGGCTTAAATCGTCAATGATAGAGCCAAATTTTCCTTCCCAGTCCCCAGCATCATCACCAAAGACATTTACACTTACTGTTGTATTATTTATATTAAATTCTTTTTGCAACTCAATATTAAAAGTGGAAGTAATAACACCATCATTATAATCACTAGTAAAATTATAGTTTAAAGTTTCTGTCTGAGTGCCATCATTAAATACGATAGTTGTTTTAACTGTATCTAAATTATCTACTGTACCTTCAGTTGAACACCAAGCTCCAGTTGCTTCATTATTACAACCTATGGATAAAATACTGCCATGAGCTTTATCAATAATCTTTTCTTTTGATTCTACTAATATTTTTAAATCAATATCTTGTGATATAGAACCACCTTCAGCACCACTAAATCTAACTGACTGATTTAATTCTCCGTAATCATTACCATCATAAGTAGCAGTACCATCTAATTCCCACCCCTCAGTTTCATTATCAAATGAACCGTTATTTAGGAGATTTGATGTTTCCGTTGCTCTGACTGTTTGAGTTGCTGTAATTACTAACATTGTAGTCAGTACCCAAGTAGTCAGGATAACGTAAAATTTGCCCATAATCGTTTATATACCCCATCATTTTATAATGCTTAATTGCTTCTTGTCCAATTAGTGCTTTTTTACCATTCCAGATACTACAAGGTGTTCCAGAATGTAGCATAGCTGACCATACTGCTTTTGAATCAGCACACAAAATACTGACACTTGCAACCTTAAGCCCACTTTTTGCTAATGCCATACTCAAGGCACGATTTTCACACCGAAAATCTGTAAAAGTTGTACCTGTGGATATACCAACAACAGAAGTTTGCACAGCACCAACAACAGGAAAGCTGCATATCATTTGGCTATAGCTTTGCACACCTGCAGAGATTGCAGAGGGTGGGGGTTGGTTTTTGTAATTTACTGTACTATCTGCTGCATAACTGTTTATGGTTGTTATGATAGCTACTATGGTTGCTAGTAATAAAAATATAAATTTATCAATCATTTCTTCTTTCACTTTTTTGTCTTTTTAATGCATTTTCTAACCCACCACCAAAAAAGTTATACCATAGTTTACCAAATACAGGTAAATTTTTAATAGTTTTTTCTGGTAAAACATCACCTTCTGTAGCTAAATTATGAATATCTTTACCTATGTCTGTAAGTAAACTTAAAGGGGGTGTTACAGTGTTAACTATAGCTCCTTCAATATCTCCTTGTGATAAATATCTTTCCTGTATATATTGACTTGCAAACATAATTGACCATAAATGATTTATAGAATTGTCTGATATATCTTCAACATTAAAACCCTTACCCATAACCCAATCTTTAGTTTCTTTAACTGTACCATTCATGCCACCTACTAAAACCATATAACCTGCAAGATTTCTACCTGCTTTTAATTTGTTACCTGCTTTGTATTCTTGTATAACATTTTTACGAAGTAAATCTATTTGTTTTATTGTAAAAGATTTAAGGGCATAAAATATACGACCATTAGGAGCATTTAAATATGCTTGTGGCATTTCAGACATTGATATAGGCTGTGCATCTGATAGCTCATTCCATAAATAAAATTTAACCCTATCTGTTATTTCACCATTTTTTAACTCAGCCACTAACATATTAAATTCATCATCTCCAAATACTTCTTTATATTTTTTTGCTAAAGATTTAGTACCTGCTTCAGACTGCACTGCTTTTGTAGCTTTTTTATAACCAGCCTTTAATAAAACATTTTTACCGTATCTATCTGCCATTCTAAACCCAGATATTTTTAATACCCCACCTAATATTCTTGAAGTATCTATGGCATTATTTAACTCGTGTGACATTATGTCATCTAAACCTAATTCTTTCATAGACACTTTAGCTTTACCAAATAAAGCAGATATAGTATTTCTATTACCTTGAATCCAAGCAGAAACTCCAACATCACCTAATTGAATCATTGCAGATAATGGATTACCCAAAGTAACACCATAACCTATATCCCTAACATATTTAAGAACTTTATTGGGTGATTTTTCTCCCATACCAAATCTAGTAGTTAATAATTTTGTTACATCATCAACATCATCTATTTTAATATTACCAGCTTTTAATTCTTGATTAATATAATTCCCTACTGATTCTTCAATATTTTCATCATAAGGTTTAATTTTTTTATCTTTACTAACTCTACCTAAAAATGTTCTACGTTCAATATCATTAACTGATTGTCTAATATAATTTGTTAAAGCTACAGAAGGTTCATCATAAAATTTCATCATGTCTTCTGTGACTGTGTCTATTTTTCTTGACTTAGTAAAACCCAAACCTGCACCATCTACTTGACGATTAAAACCTCGAATTGATTTATTAAGAATATCTACTACTTCATCATCTGGTAAATCCTTTGCTGATTTTAATCCTAATTCTCTTGCCCTATTATACAAGGCATTGTTTATCACACCCCTTTGTTCTGAATTTAAAAGATTTTTTATACCGTCTAAATCTTTTACTTTTCTAGGAAAATAATTAGCAATTACGTTTATATCGTAGCCTACATCCGATAAATCTTTTTGTTTTTTATTTAATAAATTTCTAACATTAGTTATATCTTTTTGAATATTAGGGTTTTTAGGTTTTAATATTTTTACTACGCTACCATAGTTACCATTATTTAAATGCATACCTATTAATTTACGAGTTTTTTTATTTTCCCTATTAATTGCTCTAGTAAAATTTTTAATTAATTGTAATTCACTGTGTGTTCTTGTAGACACATTAAACTCATGTTTTCTTAATCTACCAAATATTCTTGGTGCAACATTTTTTATTCTTGTAGATATGTTACCAATTATTTCATCAGTAAATAAACTTACTTTACCTTGAGAGCCTTTATTATGTATTTTAAGTAATTCTTGCTCTACCCTTGCTTGAGGCAATGTTAAATTTTTTAAAGGTACAGATGTATTATTAATTGTTTTTGTTAAATCTTCCGCAGACATTCCTAATTCTTTTTGTACAAAATTAGGTATATCTTTTGCAGCTACATTTTTAGATTTAGCTAAAGATACTGCATCATTAATAAATTCCATTTTTAAATTAGCATCTTGTATTTCTTCTTTTTTTATTTTCCTACCCCTTAACACATTTAAACCTTTAACAATAACACCACCAGCTACTCCACTAAATGTTGTATATAAAGCTAATTTTTCTTTATCAATTTCAGCATCAACTGTAGCTAAATCTTCTGTAACAGAAAATAAACCACCTATACCTGCACTAGTAGCAATACCCGCTTTTACTGTCTGCCCAACTGGAAGAAGTATAGTAGGGTCAACAAGTATTTTTGAAATTGAACCTAGAGTTTCTGCAAAGCCAGTACTTCCCTCTTTACTTAGTGCAGACATAATTGGATATTCTTGTTTTAGTTCTTTTTGTCTATGCTTAATTAAAACTTCACGTCTTTTATCTTCCGGTAAGTCAGTAAAACCCTCCCCATATAATTCATCAGGGGATGTATAAAATGTACCGTTCCTACCGAAAGTACCCATAGGAAATTTACTTTCTAAATACAAAGAAGAATTAGTAAGAATATTATTAGTACTATCTAAACCGTAGTTAAACTTTTTAAAAGCACTTATTTCATCCAGAGCTTCTTTCCTTTCTTTTTCTTTTTTTTGTTTTTTTATTTGTTCAGGGGTAGATTCTTTAAAAACTGAATTAAGAATACTAAGGTCAACAGAACTTGTAGATTTTTTATCCACATCATTAGTTTCACTATCTTTAATAGGGCTAGATATTATTTCATTAATTAAATTTAAATCTGCCATTTAGTCTCCTTATTTTTTAAATTCCCACTTATTTGTAAAAGGTATATTCATACCGTCTATCAAATCACTATCTTTTTCTATTAAACCACTATTTTTATACTGGTTAAGAATTGCTAATACAGCATCTTTATCACCTCCCCAAGTATCTTCACGCCCCTCTTTCTTCTGTTTCTTTTTCCACTTGTCTTTATAATTTTCTAAATCATTATGTATTCTAGTTATAAGTTCATCTTTATTATTTATACCTGAAAAATCTGAATCATCTATAATACTAGAATATAAATCATTTTCTGCTTTAGTTGCTAACGAGGGAACAAAAGGTTTACCTCTATCTTCTTTTTCTTTTTCTTTTATTTCTTTTTCTTTTTTAAGATTTCTAGCATCAATAGATTGAGCTATACCAAGCATTGCTGCTCCTCTTTGATAATCGTTATTAGTTAAAAATGCTTCCGCTATCCTATTGTAATAATCTGAACTTGTCTTATCAAGCTTTGCTAAATCTTCCTGTAACTCTTTTTGTAAAGCTTCATTTTTTTTTGCCTTAGACATTTCAGGGTCTTCATACCCTAGCTTTTTCATTAAGCCACGCCCTAACATATCACCAAACTGTTGACCTAGTATAGCTACCGTAGGGTCTATATTACCAGCTTTTATTCTTGCTAGTGCTTTTTTTCTATTTTCTTCTGCTCTTTTTTCTAATATAGATGCAGTATCTAACCCAAATATATTTTTAATCATCCCTGCCATTATGCACCTCCATAAGCTTTACCAGCAGAACCTGCAGCTGCTACTAACATTTGTTCGAATAATCCCGGCTTACGCCCTGTAGCTGGTGTACCTGCTTGGAATGCTCCAGCAGTTGCAGCAGCACGAGCTTGTTCTAATCCAGAAGCTTGACCAATTAAACCTTGCTCTATACCTAATACATCTTTAAATGTACCCATACTAGCCCCTAGACCACCTAGTAAGTTAACTAGTTGTTGTTGTCTTGCTTCTTGATTTATATTATATAGCTCAGATTGTAAACCAAAGTCTTGTAATCTTTCTGCGGAAGCTAGTTGTCTTGCTTGTGGCCCTAACTCAGCTAATGCCCTAGATTGTGCTAAACCTAATCCGTAAGCATCAGGGCTAACCATTCCTGTACCTTCCCCAGCACCTACTGCTTCTCCTGACACTTGTAATCCTAAACGACCTGACCCAAACAAATCACTTCTTAATTGTTGTCTTTGTCTTTCTAGTTCAGGTGTTAATAAAGCAGTTTGCTCTTGTAATATTTGTTGCTCCCTTGCTCTTAAATCATCACCCGTAAAATCAAATGTAGGGATAGGGGCTTGTGCCTGTTCTAAGTATTGAGAAAGTAAGGGGCTAGTTGCAGCAATACCTTGCCCATACAACGCTTGTAATTCAGGGGTTAGTTCTTGTTCAAACCTAAATCCTAAATCACCTTCTTTTCTTCCTGTTGCTGTACCCGCTAAACCTGTATATGTAAACGGTTCAAACCTAGCTCCGGGTGCAGCTTTAGCTGGCTGTGCTTTTTCTCCACCTAATATTTTTCCTATACTACTACCCATTTTTTATCTCCTTAGTTTTATTTCGTTTTCTCCAGACCTGATGTAACAAACCATCTAGGCCCATCTCTGTGCTATATAATTCAAATTTGTACATTTCTAAAAATTTCCTATGTTTGTTATCATCAGTGTTTTCATGTAAAGCATATACATCTTGTTTGTATAATCTTAGTATTAAATCTAAACTATGTTGTAAACTTTTCTTTGTTTCTTTATTCCATTTGTAAACATCACAATGTAAAAATAATTTGTCCTCGTACTGTTCTGTAAATATTGTATAATCTTTATAAAGTATTACAGGTGTTTTCATTAAGCAGTTCTTTTCCACATATATACAACTATGTAAGGTTGTAAGTTAGCATCTGTACCACTAGAACCAGCTGATGCTATAGATGTAGCAACAGTAACTCCTGTTGTTTTAGTTTCTGTAAAACCATGCGGGTCTCCACTTCTTAAACCATTAGGGCCATCAGCAGTTCCAGATGACCCATAACTTGGGAACTCTGTACCTTGAGCAGATAAATGTTTGTGTCCGGGGTCAGTTACTGTAGAAGTTGCTGTATGTGTATGACTTACTACAATAGCATCTGCACTACCACCTGTTTCTTCTAATGTATCAAATGCTGTATCACTACCATCTATACCTACCATAACACGACCTGCACCAAATGATACCCAAGTACCAAAACCTAATAAGGTTGCGGGGTTAGTAGCTACTGCTGCTTGTGTGTATATAGTCCCTACTGGAAATAAAGCTGCTTTAGCTGCAGCAACTGCAGTAGTGATAGCAGATGTTACATAAGCTGTAGTGCCTATTTGTGTTGAATTAGTAGCAGCACTAGCTGTTGGAGCTGTTGGTGTACCTGTTAAAGCAGCATTATTAGTATCAGCTTTACTGTTTACTGCTGTCTGTATGGCATCAAATTCATCATCTATCTCTGTACCTTTTACAATCTTATTTGCATTACCTGTAGATAACGCATCCTTTGCTGCAAAGTCTGTTGTTTTTGAATAATTACTCATTATATAATCCTACCCTGTTTAGTGTAAATGTCTAGTTTTTGAACGCTTAATAACGCCCCATCTATTGTTGTTTCAATACCAAGTTGTACTATTGAACCTGAACCTGATATAGAAGAATCAAGTCTTTCCAAAGAAATACCTGAATGATACTCTGCTATTGTTGCTGCATTACTTCCGTACTCAGCTATACCGTACTCTGATACTGCTGATTGACTTAAAGTAAATGGAAAACTAAAATAATTAGTTGTATAATCAAAACCACACTTTAAAGTAAAAGGTTGTGATGAACTTCCAATAGCTGTAACTGCTGCTCTCTTTATTAATTTAAGTATATTAGGTTTATTAAAATCAAAATGATTAGTAAAGTATGACATGGTATATGCACTACCATTATCGTTATAACCACTATACTCAGCTATACCATCTGTTTGTGTTAGATACATAACTTTACTAGTAGCATCATAAACATAATCAGTATGACTTAAATTATTCCAAGTAGTTACTCTTAATGAAGCATCTTCTAAAGTACCCCTAGTATCAAATAAAAATACTTGTGCTGCTTCCGGTAAACTAATTAAATAAAAAGCTTCTTCAGGAAAGTAACAAGATTTAACTAAACCTAGGTCACTTTCTCTATTAACTATATCCATAAATGTATCTCTTACATTTTTAGATAAATCATTTAATGGTTGAGATTTTTCTTGTATTGTTCTACCTAATGAACGTAATCCAGTTGCCGATAAAAATACAATATCAGTTCCTGTATTTTGAATACTATCTCTAGCTATACACCCTACCCCTGAAATAACCTCAACTAAAGTTAAAGAAGTTGTACTAATAGTAGATGCAAAGTTATCTCCATCTGAATATATAATAATATGGTTTTTACAAAATATAATTAAGTTACCATTCATTTCACCTAAACCAGTAATTACATCTTGACCTTTAGGTAAAACTCCAGCTATGTTTAAAGAACCAGAACTACCTCCACCCCATTTATATCCATGTAATAAATCAGTAAAGTATACTGTAGTTTTATTAGTTGTAGTATCAGCAGCCCATAAACGACCAAAGGCTGACATAACTATATTAGCTTCTGGTGGTGTTCCTGAACTTCCTGTGTGTTGGTCTATACTTTTAAATTCATTAGGTGTAGTTTCATTTGTGTAATATAAAGGTTTATAATCTCTTTGGAAGAAATATGCTATATCGTTTAGTGTTGCACTACTCCAATTACCAGCACTAATAGTATCAGTAGTAGTAGGGGTGCGTTCTGTTAATGTAGCCAGTCCTGTATAAAATTTAGTACTAGACCAAGACACTAAAGTATTAGTTCCTGCTATATCTAAAAAGGGGTGCATACCTTTTAAGTTAACACCTGTACCACCGGAAGTAGTACGATATAACCAACCTTTTCTTGCACCTAATCTACCAAATTCATCTATAATACAGTTATTAGCTTCTAAAGCAAAGCTAGGGTCATTAGCTACACTAGACTCTTGGGTATTTAAACCTAAGAATGCTGGGGCTACTAATGATGCTGTTAATATTTGTTTTGACATTATTTAATAATTCCTAAGTAATTAAGCTTCATACCAAATACTTTCTTCTGGGTGTTTAGCTGCATCTAAAGCTATAGCATCTTGTAAGGCATTGTTTGCTCTAGCATATGCACTTGTTGTAGTAGCACCACCATCTTCTCCACGTTCTTCTACAGCTAGTGCATAAGCTAATAGTTCAATAGGTTTAGTTGGTACGCTAAAAGTATCTGCATCACTTTCTAATTCTGCACTTCTTAATATTACATTAAAGTAAATCGTATAAGCTTTATCAGGTATTGGATATAAATCAACTTGTGTATCCCCGTCAGAACTTATACCGTTAAAACAATAGTAATAGGGTGAGCCTGTTGCTGGTTCTGTATTTAAAAATAAATTATTAAAATCATGTGAACTTTTTTGTTTTAAGAAAAAATCATCAGTTTCATTTATAACATCTAATACTGTTAATCTATTCTGTGTACCATTAAGTTCATAATTAAATATACCATTGGAAGTGGTAGCTGTTAGTGTATTACGAAGTCCTGACCAATGCCAAGCATTCTCTACATCTATTAAAGCATCATTAACTAACACCCCTATTAATTTAGAGTATGTTGTTTCATTTACAGATGCTACAGTTCTTTCCCTTAATCGTTTTAAAATATTGTTTACTACTTGTAAGTATGTCATTTTATATTCCTATGTTGTACGGTACTTTTTTACTTTCTTTGCTACCTTTTTAGGTTGTGCTACAAACTGTTTACCTTTTCTATTACCTTTTGCTTTAGCAGCATTAGTAGCTCTTTTCTCAGCGGGTGTTAAAGCATTCCAAGCTGCATCCGGTAAGTATCTTCTTTTACCATTACTAGGTTTACCACTAGATGTTCTCCACTTTTGATTAGTCCAATCAGTTAAACTTTGTTGTCTTTTAGTTTTATTAGACATAACCACCACCTTTAGCTTTATATTGTTTAGCTAACATTTGAGCTTTACGAGCTGACCATTGTCCGGGCTTACCACCCTTACTACCTGCTTTAATTTTGTTAAAAAGATTTTTACGCATAGTAGGTTTAGTATAATTACCTGCTTTATTTACTGTACTTTTTTTTGTTTTCTTTTTTACCATTTTACTTTATTCGCCCAATAAGCTGCTGACATTTTTCCTTTAGCTATATTTTTACCATGTCTAGCTTTAAATGATTTTCTTTTTGCTTTCATTTTAGCTGACTCCCCTGATTTAGGTTTACCTGCTGTACTAGCTCCTTGCTCTCCAAACCTAATAGTTTTTATTTTATCACCTTGTTTAGCAACTACTACATGAGATTTCTTAGGATGGTTAGGGGTACGTTTAGGTTTATTATAACAACATACACCTGCTTTTTTTAACCTGCTGTCTTTTTTCTTATCTGTCATAATTTATGTGGCATCCTTCCACGATAGTACAATCTTCTGTACTGACCATTGATTTTCCTATTTGGATGTGCCGCCATTATTTTTGCAAGTTTATACATATTGCCTCCTCTTATAACTTAGTTATACCACCAAAGCTAGATAGCCATACTATTAAACTTATAGATACAACACCCATAATCCACATTAGTTTTTTAGATACACTTTTACCAACTTCAGCATATACTTTTTCTAATGCTCTTCCAGCTGCTTTTTCTGCTATTCTATCTATGTCAGCTTCCGTTAAAAATTTTTGTTTTTCATTCATTTGTATCCCCTTACAATTTTATTTGATGGTATTACTTTATTATTAACAATACCAGATGTTATTTTATTTTTAATAACACCCATAAACATTAATGTATATACAGGTTTATTTGCTTTTATTTCGTGAAACTGATTATGCGATAACTTATTAATCCATTTCTTTTTTGTTGCAATACCATTTACAACTTCTGTATATGAACCCCACAATAAAAAAGATATAAAAGAACCTTCGTGATTATGTGGTATTTGTTTAATTGCAAATATTTTAGAAAATAATACAGTAAAATATGGTGTCCAAATACCCCACCGTTTTAACATGGGATTGCCAGTTCTAGTAATCACATGGCTAGAACCAATACCACATTGATTATAAATCTTTGAGAAGAACTTTATCATAGCCACCACTTCCATCTTCTTTAGGAATCATTATATATTCTTTAATATCTTCTTTATTAACTTCTTGTGCAATTCTGTTGCCGTGATTATCATAGTTAGGTATAACAATCTCTGTATCAGCAAGATTAGTTAATTCATCTGCAAAATCACAGGTATATTCAACAAACAAGTTTTCTCCTTTTCCATACACCATATATCTTTCTAGGTGTGCAAACAATTGAACTGACTGCAATTCACCAGCACTATTAAATTGAAATTTATATGAATCTTTCTCGTGTAATGTTTTATCTTTAGAAATAGGCATAACTACATCAGATTTTAATGATGTAGCCCACGCCCATATATCATCATTTGTGCCTTGAACATATAAGGCTTGAGTGTTTTGTAATTCAAAGTTTGCATTACATATATCTGATATACGATATACAGTAATCCCAGCACCTAAATCTACAACAGGTGTTGCTTGATTATGCTTATAAAATATTTCAATCGTCTTAGTTTGTGTATCAAGATTATAGATATATCTCATAAAATCTGCATCAAGTAATAAACTGTTTTGGAATTTACTGCTGTCTTTATGGTCTTGTTCTACTGAACATTGATGGAAAGTAATTACATTGTCGTCCATATTGACACCCCATATCATAATAGGAAATGGGAATGTTTCGTTGGTAAATACATCAGTAACTCTTTTCTTAACTGCTACTGTTTCTGCATCTTCACTACCAGCCCAATAAACTCTGTTGACTACTTTTTTATTATTTATAAATGCTCTAAATAAAATCACGATACCGCTCCATAAATTGTTCCTGTTGCTGTATATGTTATAGAATTACCATTCAGATTAACAGCTTTTCCACCAGCTCCACCTGTACCACCAGAAGATGCACTAGTACCACTACCACCAGCACCATTTGCACCAGCACTTGCAGTATTAGCTCCACCATTACCACCAGCTCCACCTGTTGCTGTACCCCAAGCTGTGTTTGTTGTGCCAGCTCCACCTGTACCTAGATTTGTAATACTTGAAGCATTACCATTATTACCCTGTGTTGTGCTATTTTGTGCAGTACCTGTACCCTTAGAGCCACCACTAGCAGAAGCACGACCAGCACCACCTCCACTACCTGTGCAACCACCATAATTTGTGCCACCTTTTACAGCTTGACCTGAAACACCAGAACCACCACCACCACCACCACCAGAACCACCTGAGATAGTTCCACCTGTGTTGTCTAAAGTAATGTTATATTGTAAATTAAATGCTGTGCTTCCAGCTCCACCATTTGTTCCATTTGAACTTGCGTGTGTTGAGTTTAAATTCCCACCATTACCACCATCACCACCGTGTCCAACAATTAAAGCATTGTTATCAATTGTAATAGTATCACCAGCAGTCCAACCTGTTCCTGTATCTAAAGCAACACCAGATGTACTATAAATATTTGCATTATTAACAAGAGTTATGTCAGATTGCCCAGCAACATATGTACCACCTCTGTTATTAAAGATGTTATATCCATTTGTATCAGCACTTGTAGTTAATGTAATTGTCACCCTTGTAACCGCTGCTGCTCCATAAAAATCTCCAATAGATATTTCACCAGATGTAGGTATAGCACCATTATCTCCTGTTGTACCAGATGCTACATAAGCACCACTAGCATAATATTCTGATATTGATATAGGATTACTACCACCAAACTCAGTTTGTATTTCGCTAAGGCTTATTGCACCTGATGATTGTAACGCCATTAAACTGTACCATAAGCTGTGATGTCTCCGACTACAGTAAGATTACCAGAAGCATCTAGTTTCATTTTATTTGTACCAGATGTAGCAAAATATAATACACCTGATGATTCAGTTACAGTCCAGTTACCTAAGTCTACTGTTGTAGCATTAAGGGTTACAAAAGTAGGACTTGCACTTGATGTTACACTTTGGTTTAATGCTTTTACATCTGCCAATGATGTACATTCACTATCCATTAATGCACCTGCTGCTGTTACATTAGCTGTATCAGTTACATCTGCACTTGCTTCAATACCATCTAATTTTGTACCATCTGTAGATACATCTCTACCATCTACGGTAAATGATTGTGTATCTAAATTACCACCGAGTTGAGGGGTGGTATCTTCTACTATATTTTGTAAAGCACTATCTGCTGTAGTACCTTGTGCTGCTGTAGCATAAGCTGTACTAGCAGTTGTTGCTGCTGTACCTAATCCTAAATTTGTTCTCGCTGTACTTGCACTTGCTAAATCTGATAAGTTATTTGCTTTAAGTGCTGCTGTGCTTAATTCAGCTGCTGCTGCTGTTGCACTAGCCGCTGCTGCGGTTGCAGATGTTGCTGCATTGGTTGCACTAGTAGCCGCTGCTGTCGCAGAGTTACTGGCATTAGTTGCTTGTGTAGAAGCTGTAGTAGCTGAGGTAGCTGCATTACTAGCAGATGTACTAGCTTCTGAAGCTTTGGTTGTAGCTGTTGTAGCACTTGTGGCTGCATTAGTAGCTGATGTAGATGCTTCACTCGCTTTAGTAGTTGCTGTGGTAGCACTTGCTGCAGCATTAGTTTCTGCAGTTTCAGCATTTGTTTCTGCTGTTTCTGCTGCTGTCTTAGCTGTCTCTGCTGCTGTTTGTGCAGTTGATGCTGCAGTTGCAGAAGTAGATGCATTAGACGCTTGAGTTGATGCTGTACTTGCTGAAGTACTAGCATTGGTTGCTGAAGTAGCTGCACTAGTAGCAGACGAGGCTGCTGCTGTGGCTGAATTACTTGCGTTTGTTTCTGATGTACTAGCGTTGCTAGCTGAAGTGGAAGCTGATGTTGCACTTGAAGCTGCGGCTGTTGCGGAGGCAGAGGCTTCACTTGCTTTTTCTGTGACTTGGTTAATTGTTATATCTGAATTTGCATCACCTGCACCACCATCACCTCTATATATTGCCATTTAAACCTCTATGTATTTATAATTAAAAAAAGGAAAAGGGAGACTACGAATGTAGTCCCCCGATTTGTTTCCTTATTTAGAAACAGCGATTACTAAACCTGATTCAGGTCTAACAGTTTTAACACCATAAAGTGTATCAGCTGTCATTAAATCACCAAGATACTCTTGTTTGTATTGAGTTTGAGTTCTAACGCCCATTTGCTCAACTAAAACCATAGCATCTCTTTGAGACATAATTGCACCAACTGTGTCAACAGCAGAAGCTGAGTTAGCTGCAGCTGTTTCAACTACTGGTAAGTTGTTAGATACATAGATATCTACACCATATAGTTGACCAATTAAGCCGTTTTGTACTGGACTAGAACTTACAAAGTCTGCAGATACATAACGGTCAATGCCCATTATTGTGCTACGAACTGATGGAGGAATTACTAAGAATCTACCATCCATTGGAGTATCGTTATCGTCTAGTTCTTTTACTAACTCTCTGAAAGCCAAATCAGTAAATACGTCTGTTACTGCAACTGTATCAACTGCATAAGCAGCAATACCGTTAGAGCCATCAACATAAAAACTGTTTGAGTGAACAAAGTCAGAACCAGAACCATTATCATCACCAAAAGTTTTACATAGTAAACCTAAGTCAGAATCAACTTGTTTGCCTAATGCATAACCAGCATCTTCTGTGTAAAATCTTCTTAGTGAAGGTTGTGCTTGAACATCTGTAATATCCTCAATTAAACGAGAATACTCATAATGTTTATCTATTGAAACTTGAACTTCGCTTTCTGTAGCTGCAATCAATGTTACTTGAGTTGAAGCTGCTTTAGCAGAAGCAGAGCCACGAGTTGGTTTAGGAATGTGAATTGTATCACCTTTCTTACCAACATGTGACATTTTGTTTACAGCGTTAGCTAATACAAGATTATTCTTGTAAGCTGCTATGATTTCATCACTCCAAATTTCAGGGATGAATGTAGCTGCTGTAGTATTTGTTACATGGTTTGAACCTAGTGCCATTTTATACCACCTTTAAATTAAAAGTTAAAATTATCTAACTCTTCCTTCTTCATAAGCTTTTTGTATTTCATTAATATTAGCTCTATATTTTTCAGGATTGTTAGTCATTAAATTGACTATGTCTGAACGCTTATAGATTTTACGAGATACAGGTTCTCCTGAACCCTTACCACCGGTAGAAGCTGCTTTACGCTGCTGCTTACGGTCTTCATCATTAATAGCTTTAGTCTGCTCAACGATACCTTTGCGTTCCTTCCAAAATGAAAGTAACTCATCAGCAGCATCAAAATCATACTTATCTGCTCTTTCTAATAACTCTACTCGTACTTTTGAACTTTTCACCCAATCACCAAATGCAGGGTCTTGTATAATATCTACATAGTCAGGGTGTTTAGTTGTTAGCTTCCCAAGAACTTCTTGCTCATTTTGCTTAACAAGTAATTCTTTTATCTGCTTCATTTCCTCAGAGCCAGATACTGCTTTAGCTACTGCCTCTTTTGGATTATCAAAAAAATCTGGTTCAGCATTGTCATTGTTGCTTAAGTTTTCTTTAGTTTCGCTAACCTTATTCTTAATAAATTCATCTACAATTTTACGAAGTTCACCAACTTCTGCACCTTGTCTACCTACTAATTTTTCAGCTTCTTGGTGCATCTGTACAACTTCTTCAATACTTTTACCAGAATACTTACCTTCAAGTTTTGGTTTTTCTGTATTTTCTACTTCTTCAGTTGCTTCAGCTACTTCTTCTGTTTCAGCAGTTTCCTGATTATTATCAGCTGCTTTTGATTCTTCTTCTGGTTTATTATCAAGCTCTGTTAATAAGTCTACCAGCTCCTCATTTTCTTGTAAATTTACTTCACTTTTATCAAGTGGGTTTGCTACTTTAGTCATTTAATGTCTCCGTACTTAAAAGTATTGTGGGGTATTAATTATTTTTAGCACCGGCTTTCTCATGTTCTCTCGCCCATTTATCGTGATATCCGGGGAAAGTGTGGTCTAATTTAAACCTAACAGGTGAAATTATCCGATTACTCATTAAATCACAATCAGGGCATTGTACTTCCTTTACATTGGATTTGGTAAAATGCTCCGTTGTGTGTCCATTAGGGCAGGTAAAATCAAACAACATTAAGCTCATTGAAAGTTTTCCTGTCCTTCTGTACTTATGGTTTCTGATTGTAAAGTCTCGTATGAATTTTTTACAGAGTTTTCCCAATCAAGAATCCAATTCAGTATTTCCATTTGTCCTTGTGCTAAATGCAATTGCTTTGCATCTTCAAGGTTTAATAGATTTATAGATTTCATAACATTTTCAGTATCTTCTTTAAACTGTTTCCAACCATCAGCCATAAAGAGTTCTAAGTAATTGTTATAATATTTTTCTAATTCAGGGTCTATTATCATTTCCTTATTATATCATATTTATTTTATTTTGTCAAGAGTTATTATCAGAAGCCATTTTTACTTGTGATTTAGATATTTTCTCTTTAACATCTAACTCTTTTTCTTTTAGTTCTAACTCAGCGTATTTAACAAGTTTTTCAAATTCATCTAATCCCACAGACTTAGCCAATGCTGCTATTCTTTTAGTTTCTTCCTCTATAGGTAGTAACTGAGTTTCAACATTGTTTTGTTGTATTCTGGATACAATCTCTGCAGTTTGAGCTTTAAGGTTTTCAATACTAGATTTAGCTTGCTCAATAGCCATTTGTTGTTGCATTTGTTGCATTTGTTGTTGTTCAGGGTTAGGCTGATTAACTTGTCTTAGTTGTGCTATAATAGCTTCTCTATTAGCTAATCCCATATTATCTACAATAGACTCAACTAACATTGGGTACATTGGAGATTCTGGTGACATTGTTTGTAGTAGCTGTACTAACTGAGTTACTTCATACTCACGAGCAATAATACCTAACGAACTAGAAGCTACAAACTTATAATCTTTTGCAGGGTATAGTTCAGGTTCAAATTGCATATATCTACAAGCAGCTTTTTCAACTAACGGAATTAAAAAGTTTTCTTGGAAGTTAATTAAAGTACGCTTATGTCTTTTAATAATAGCACCTAATCCCATAGATATACCAGCTGCTGTTGATTCTCCATTAATAGAGCCGGGAATACCAGCTGAATCAATAGCACCTGTAGCTTGTTGTATCATAGTTTGTAGTTGTGATGCTTGACTAAAAGTTACTTGGTCTAGTTGTCCAAAGTTCATAGGTGTTAAAACTTCTTTAGGATTACCATTAGTTAAAATAGTTTTTCCCGGTCTAACATCTAACTTAGCACCTCTAGGCATACGAGAAGCATCTATACCCATCATAGGGTGTACAGTTAGTGCTAAAGCATCTATTCTTGCTCTCATTTCTGTGTCTAATGCTTTTTGTGAGTTGTAAGCTTTTTCACAAATACCACGCCCCCAGAATTTAAATGGTACAGTATCCCAAGAAAATGCAATAACTGGTCTATCTTTTTTCATGTATGGATTGCGTTCTACTTTTAAAACTGTATCGTCATTAGCTATAACTACAATAGCTTCTGTGTAAGTTGTTTTATTACCTTCTTCATCTTCAATCATTGTTGGAAACTCTACAACTTCATTTTCATCTGCTTCAGGCATATCTTCATCTTCTAATAAATCTGTTGGTACTAAGCCATAATATTTAGTTAGCTTAATCATATCCTGTGTATCTAACATACTAACTTTACTAGCATCTTCTAAATCAGAATCACTAGTAATACTTTCTATTTCTACATCACGATAAATACCGGAATCAATACCTTGTTGTATGCTATGCATTGATACCATTTTTTCTATAGCCACACCTAATGCATCATCTACGTTAGTAGCTAGGGGGTCTATTAAAAAGTTTTGTGGCATGATAGGGTCTATACGAACTATAACTCTTTCCTTTTTCTCTACACCAACTGCTGTTAAGCCCATCTCAGGTTGAGGTTGACTAGTAGTTTTTAATTCTGTCATTTCATCTAGTATTAGTTCACCAATACCATTACCAAAGATAGCAGAGTTTAATAAACATTCTGCAATAGAACTACGAGCTTTTGCAAAATGCATATCTTCTTCTAATTGATTTCTTATGATTGCTACATCCGCTGGATTATTATCTTGGAAGTCATCTTTAATATCAAAGAACTTACCACGACCAAAAGTAGCTTCTTCTATTTCTGCTACTGCTGACTCTACAGCTTGTTGGGTTGCAGGGCTAATTAATCTTGAACGCTCTGACTCTCTCATACTGTCAGATTTATCCCATATACCACGCCATATACGGTAATATTCATCATGTTTTTCTTGATAATTGCTTTGATAGTGGTCTCTCCACATCATACATTTATCACTAATCCAATCTTTTAAACTCATTTTAGTGTACATTTCATTATCATTATTCATATTTAGTATCCCGCTATAGTGTCAAGTGCTTCAAAATTATCTTCTTCAAAATCATAATAGTATGTTATTTGTGCTAATTGGTCAATGTAAGCTAGTGAATCAACCAAGTCATCATGCACTTGTGGGTTAGGAAATTGAAACAGCTCATCTAAAAATTTTATATTCCATTCACCCTTGTTAATTGTTATTGTACCATGTTCAAACCTACCTTGTAATGCTGCAACAATCCTATCCACTTTACGTTTATTACCATGTGTTAATTCTTGTATGGTAAAAAACATATTTCTTTGTCGCATCATATCAGTAAGGGGTGACATAATAGCTTGTTTACTTATACCTTTTTCAATACCTATACCTAATGGTTGATATCTTTCTACTGCTTCAAATATCCTTTCGGCAGTTTCTTCAAAAGTCCAACGACCATGTATAATCTCGTCTACCCACCAACCTGATTCACTTACTTTAACACAAGCAATAGATGTACTATCTAGCTTGGTTTTCTTTTTCTTCTTAGCTGTAGCTTCTTCAAAGCCTGCCATATCAATAGCTATATAATAACTACCTTCATTAGGTTCTTCCGTACCTACTTGTATCCATTCTTCTTTAAACAAGTCAGAGCCTTGTGCTTCAAAGGAAGCCATAAACTCTTGTCTAAATGCAAAAGAGGACATACTTTTTTTAGCTTCATCTATTTCACTTGCATCCAATAATGGATTGTCATACGAAGTAAAATGCCAAGCGTTCCAAGTATCATTATCCATTTCAGCAAACTTATATAAATCATAAAAATGGTTACGACCCATTGGTGTACCGATAAATAAAGCTCCGCCTTTTTGGTCAGCTAGGGCAGGCCTTAATATTTGTTCCCACACTTCCGGTTTCATATCTGCGTACTCATCCATTACTAAGTACTTAAGGGATACACCCCTCATGGTTTCCGGTCTGTCAGCACCTTTTAATGATATAGTAGCACCATTAATTAAGGTTACTTGTAAATTATTTATATGTGAATTTTTAATTACTGGATTGCCTATACTCAGTAATACTTGCCACATAATATCTCTAGCTTGTCCTTGTGTTGGGGCAACATAAAACACATGTCCAGCTTTTGCTTGTAGGGCATAATATAATAATAAATATACAGCTAGTAATGTTTTACCTGTACGTCTACCAGCAGCTACTACTTTAAATCTACATTTACTATTCCAAACTTTTTGTTGCCAGCTCAATAGTTTTATATTTAAGTCAGTACTCAAGCTTTACCCTCGTATAGTCCTATTGCTTTTGCTGTAGCTACCATCCTATCTTTTATTTGTTTAGGGGTATCTTCATCTTCATATTCAGCATTACTCAAAAACTCTTGTGCTGATAATATATATTTACCCTTATTAAATAAAGCTACTGCACTAGGGCTACCACCTAAGTCACCACGATAAGTGGATTGTACTAACTCAGCTTGTAGTATTTCTGGCAGTTCATTATAACTAGGTATTAATTTCTTGGTTAAATCTTCGTGATACTTAAAAGATTCCTTAAAAGTTTTAGTTAACCATTTACCTGTTTGTCCTACCCCTGTGGTCTTTATACCTTTAGTGCAGGTATAGATACCGTCTACATAACCTTCTAACTCAACTACTCTTTTTTCTTTGTAACTTAACTTTCTTTTTTCTTTCTTTTCTATAGCAGTTATGGCTTGTTTACCATGTAGTACTTTATAAGTTTTTTTCTTAACTACTTTCTTTTTCTTCTTTACTACCGTCATGGTCAGTAACCTCCACTACATCAGTTATATCAGTTATATCTGTGGGTTCTTCTCCATTACCAATGATAGTTGTTTCACCACCCACACCGGTAATGGTAATGTTTACTGCAGCTTTACCACCCATGTTTTTATCTTTGTCAAAGTACGATAAAGGCATAATACGGTCTATTAGTAACTTCCAAGCAGCTGATTGTGATTTATGATTATCATCCAATGCTGCATTCATTATGCTATCAATAACTTTTCTGGACTTAGGGCTGGCTAGCAATCTAGCTTTGTATTCCCTAATTGCATCAGCATCCCCTTTGGGTCTACCTACTGCACCTCTATTACCTTTCTTTTTAGATTTTATTAAATCTTTTTTAGGTCTACCTTTTTTCTTTACTATAGCTTTATCCGTCATCAGGAGCTACCTCATTAGTTATTTTTTAAACATCTTAGTCATTTGTTGTACACCAAAGGATGCAGCAAATACAACACCTACTGCAGTTTTATAGAAATCAGGCATGGACTCAAGGGCAGCAAAGCCACGTGTGACAATGTCAGCGTGACCCGTAAATGCTAGTATTAGGGGAATGGATACCAGAATTGTTAGCCACTCGTCCTTCCAAGAGTTATTACTAGCTTGAGCCATAGTTTGATTCCACTCTAGTTCACCAGCTGCTACTTTGCGTGATATTTCGGCTTGAGCCTTAGTGGTGACTAGCTGGGCTTCTTGCTTTGCTTTACTAAGCTCTTGCTTACCCTCCAGCCATGTTTTACCTAAACTTACGATTGGAGCTATTAAGTTAATCATTTTAAACCTAATTCCTTTTTTATTATATCTAATGTACCTTTTGGAAATTCATCTCCTAAATATTTTTTTAATTTAGCATCTGATTCTCCTTTTTGTAAACCAAGAATAACTTTTTTTATTCTGTCGCCCTCAAGTACATTAGTCATTTTGTTCATTTTATCTTTAGGAACAGTAAATTTATATCCTTGTACTACCGCCATTTTAATTCTCCAATTGTTTATTTATTAAGAAATCTAAGTACTGTCTAGCTTTTTTTAAATCTTCCACACCATTCTTTTGTTTCCACCTACTAATATACTTAACCACATTGCCTTCACAGAAATCTAGTTTGTTAGTTATAATGTAATCTATGGGTTCTATCCCATTGTGGGTATAGTGTTTGGGTTGTTTTATATTTAACTCTTTATCATCCATAATAATTATTTTATTTTTATGCATAGTCCTGCCCTTAATTATAAAACAGTAACGAGAAAAATAAATAATAATATACAAGGGGTATACTACTACTAATAATAATTTATATCTTGTTATATAATATAAGGTATTATATCATACTTTTAAGCAAAAGTCAATAGATTATATCTAATGGGATATAATATTAGTTTAATTTTATTAAACAATCTAGGGGTATGCCCTTACACCTCACACTACGTGTCTGGCTGTCCTTTTTCTGCAATTTTTTTAAACAGCCCCTAGCCCTTAAACCCTAGTAATTTACTGGG
>Ga0228624_1000188_pt1 | contig 36484 bp, 35 predicted proteins | sample 29DmetaG_FD_182744 | JGI IMG/M metagenome (GOLD analysis project Ga0228624, IMG submission 182744) | Seawater microbial communities from Monterey Bay, California, United States - 29D | ecosystem: Environmental > Aquatic > Marine > Coastal | place: USA: California | collected 2016-10-10 | reverse complement strand
AAATATCTACCGTATCTACACCATTTAAATACCATTTAGTTATTTTTAATCCTTTTTGATTTGTAGTATAATATTTAATATTGCTACCTAATAAATCCATACCTAATCCTAAACCGGTTGGACTTGAACTATCATTTGAACACCAAATTACAGGTATATCTCCATTACTATCTGCTATTTTTGCTACTGGATAATGCCAAAAACTAATAGCTATTACATTATTAGGCATTATATCATTTGTACTTTGCCACCAAACCTTTCCTGCCGAATTGGTTGTTCCCTCTAACGCATACCCTGTTCCATCTATTCCACCACTTACTAGAGAGGCGGTGGTTTGATTCCCTGAATAATCTTGATCATCAAAATCTTCAAAATAAACTTGAGAAGATAAATCTTGATTAATTGCAATTATATATTTATTTGAACTTGATTTCCAAGTATTACTAGCTTGACCAGTCAATTGTCCGTCAAACGCCTTATTTACTGTAGATGAAGTAGATGATTGTTGTGTCGAAGCATTATATGTTTGTATTGAATGTATTGATGAGTTTGGACTTGTTAATAAGGCAGTTCCTCCACCCGATTCTGTTATATTTTTTATTTTTACATTACCATTTTCAATATCAATTGTATTATAATTTTGTGTATGATCATTATACCGAATTGTAAAATTACTTATATCATATGTCGTTTGATTACTTATATCCTTTGTAAAATTTAATTCAACTATTCCTTCGTTTAAACTTACATCTGTTAAAACTGGAACAATACTTTCTATCATTGTTCTTGAAAGATCTTCCAAACGGACATTTACATTTTGCGATAAATCGCTAATATCAACCACAATTTGATTTAAACTTAAATCAACGCGTTTAAAATAACTTAATACATCTTTAATATAGTATTCTGTACCGTTATAATAAATAAAATGTTGTATTTCTTCACTAGTCCCTGTTTTTAAATTATCCTTTGTACCCATGTCTCTTGTGTATTTGATTTCTACTTCAGTTAAATTATCCATTGTGGTTAGATATGGTGGAATTGCTAATCCTGATATTTCAATCGCTGTTAATGCTCTGTCATACATTCTAATTTCATCCAATGATCCTAAACTATTATTTTCACCATTTCTAGATAGTAATTCAATATCAGCAAAGGTAGTTTTTGCTTCAATATAAACATGATGCCAACCATTAAAAGATGTCGATGTTAAACTTGGTGTAATATCAAATAAAGTAAAAGGCAAATTACTATTGCGGGCTGCAAGTGTATGTTGATTACCATCAATGTATAATTTATTTAAATTTTCACCATATCCTGCTAAAGTGTTTGTGCTATCTACAAATAATTCTATTGCTAATCCATTTAATCTTACAATATCACTTACCAAAAACCATGTTTCTTGTAAACATTCATAATCTTTTACCCAAAATGATATTGCTTTGACTCCATTAGGAATATGAGACGTTGTTAAATTAAATAAACCTTCGCCAGATACTCCTTTTTTACTATATCCAATATTATTTACTCCTGCTTCAAAAGTACCTTGTGTTTGAAAGTTCCCTATATGTTTTGTATCATTAAATGTTTCAAAATACAATTGACCTGAAATTTTATTTGGATTTATTAAATGTGAACTTGAACCATCTACAACTATATTAGCGCTGTAGTCTAGTGATAGATTAACCTTTCCATCTTTTATATAAATTTCACCTAGTCCTACATTATTTCCATATTTTTTTACTTTAAAGTTGGCCAAATCATATGTTTCAACATGAGTTATATTTTCATTAAAAGTAAGTTCAATAAACCTATTATTACATAAATCTACGTTTGTTAATCGAGCCCTTGAAACAACAACATTATTACTAGTATTAACTGTTGAACCTGAATTGTCTGTTGTTGAAGAGGTTGTTGATGTTTGAACAGATATTACATTACCAGTTATAGTTACATTATCACCCGCTATCAAATGATCTCCAATATTATTAGACAAATCTAAAAAATAATCCCATCTAACACCAGCAGAACCAATCGTTTGATGTAACTCCGGTAAATCATTTACAGGATCTGGAGGTGGGTTTACTAAACCATATATATTATCTGATGTTAACAATAAACCAGACATTAGTATAATATAAAATTAGACAAAAATTAATTATATATTACTACTCAACATTATTCTTTTTGTTTTACAATTAAATAATTTTTTATATTACCAATTGCTCTGGAATTTAATTTTCTCTCCCCAGATTTTGTTTTAATCATGAAATTATTTAATTCTTTTTCATTATCGGTTAATATTTTTATAAGATTATAAATCGTTTTATATTTATGTATTATTTGCATAGCGGTATCCACACTAATATTTGGTATTTGACTTAGCATAATAACATCTATATTTTCTGGTGTAATATTACTTTTCTTTTCCCTTTTAACATACTTACTATACTTTAAACTTGGAGTATTTTCTACTGTATTATCTTTTATAGATTCTACTATTTCGGGTTTAAGTGTAATATTAAGTTTTGAACTATTATCTTCCTTATTATTTGGTTGTTCTTTTTTACCACTATATACGAAGGATGATGTAATATTTTCATAGTAAGGGTTTTTTCTTTGATTGGATTTATCATTTTTATCTATTTTTAATGCTGTATTTAATAAAAATTCAGCAGTTTCTACTGTCGAAGATGTAACAAAAACAGAAAAACCTTTATAATACATAATACTAAATATAGCACTGTATATTGTATCTTTATTTATTCTTGTAAATCTATTATTCCACATAGAAATATTTCCTTCTATCAAGTACATAATATTATGATTATGAACTTCACAATTGTTTAAACGATAAGATTGTTCATTATATCTACCATCTTGTATAGAACTAGCTAAATCATTTATAGTTTTTCTTTCTATTAATATTTTTTCATTGTTTTGATTGTCTTTTATAATTATATCGGAAAGGGGTAAATTTTCCACCACCACTTCTATTGATTTAAATTTATTATTCATTGTTTTTATAGAATTAATTAAACCTATTAGTTTTTTTTCTCTATAATCAATTACAAGTTTCATTATTTATTATGAAATAAAAATACTTTTATATTAGTTATTTAATTAAGTTATTTAATATGTTTATTATTTATTGTATTTATTATTTGTTGTGTGTTTTATAGTATTATTTCTTGTTTATAAATTAATAGATATGGTTTGTATTTTTTTTAACATATTGAGCCACATATTAAATTGTTGCTTCTCTATTTTATTATTAGTATTGATATAAGTAAATACTGGCTTTGCTATTTGTTTTTGATTTTTTTTATCATCAAACATTAATGGTTTTTTACCCCAATTACTATAATAACAATATCCAATACCACCATTGTAGTCTGGTTTAATATTCCACCAATCAATAACTAACCCACATAATAAATGTTGAATGCAAGCAGATACACCTTGAGTATTATATATTGATTCATGTTTTGTTTTCCAGTCGTTAAGAATATGTGCTGCTTGTCTTGCTGTTAACCCATTAAATTTGTAGTTACAAACATACAGTAAATTTAATATATTTACTATATGTTTTGAGTCGTTAAATAAATCATTTAAACTATGTATCATTTTTGTAAATAATTTAATAAAAGCATGATTATCAGACATTTGTAAATCAGTTGTATACCAATGTAACATTTCATCTGGATATGTTAAATATTTCCAATGCGTTGGATTGTATTTTTCAAGAAATTCAATGCGTTCTGCTCCTGAAAGTGTTTTTAAATGGCATTTACTACATTTATTATTAAATAATTCATACTTGTAGTAAACACTATTTCCTTCACTACAACATATATTTGTTTCTGTATTTTCTTTATTTTGACTCATAAGTCTACCGTTTGTGTGTTGGTTCAAAGTTGTTGTCATTGTTATTGATTTTGATTTCTTATTGTTTTATATAAATGAAAACTAGTGTTTAATTTCTTTCAATTTTATTAAGAAATAATATCTACTTCCTCTATATTAACTTCAATAACATAATAATCTACACTATCATCTATTCTTCTATCTGTAATATTTGCTAATGGTATAGGTGCAATTTTGGCTGTTTTATAAGGGTATAATTTTAAATGTAGTTTTTTTATCAATAAAGCAATATAATACAAGATAATACACGATAAAGATATACAAATTAAAAGTAATAATAATAATACAGCGACTTCAAAAATTATATCTGTAAAATACATATAATTACCTGAAAAAATCATTAAATCCATATGTTTATAGAATAAAATTTAATAAATATAGTATAAAAAGTTTAAATATTTTTGTTTATTGTTTATTGATTTAATTATTAGTGCGGTTGATTTTCTGTGTTTAATACTGATAATAACCGTTTAATTTCTTGTTCTACTTCCTGTACTGTTTCAAAATAACATACATCATCATAATCTAACTCAGATACATATACACAATCTTGTCCTTTTTTAAGTATCGTTTCATATCCAGAACCACCTCCCCAACTAGACATAATAGATAATGTGTCAAATTTATCATTTCCATTGTTAAATATAAATCTCATGTTTGGCATTCCTCTAGAAGCATCAAGACTGCCTCCTAATGTTTCAAGGTCAGTTGATTTTAAATATTCGTATAACTGGTTAATAGATTGCATTTTAGTATTGATTAAAACTACTATCTTATTTGTTTTAATCAATTTATTTTTTTGATTTTTTATTGACATATTTTTTCAATTCTTTAATAGACATTTCAAAGAATTGCTTTTTTTTCTTATTTTTCTTGTTTCGTCTTTTCTTATATTTTTTCTTATTCCCACCTTTTTTTATTTTTGTTTTATTTCTCCGTTTTTTCTTTATTTTTTTAGTTTTCTTTTTTGATTTTGGGAGAGATGTTTTCTTTCGTCTGGTTTTCCTTCTTTTTACTTTTTTATTTTTCCTTGTTTTGGAACCACCTGAATTTAAATTATTAATTGGAATCGGTCCAACTAAAAAGTTTTTTTTCCAGTTATTAGGTATAACAGGTTCGGACTGGTTCTTCTTCTTATTCAAGTCCTGTTTAGTTATACCGTAATTTATATAACCTGCTATAGCTTTACTATTAATAGTATCCTCATCAGCATGTAATAATTGAAATATCATTCTATAAGCAGATGGTCTATCTCCTGATACCCCTAATCTAATAGAATTACCATCATCATCTGTCGGAGATAAATTATATTGCCCTGATTCCTGCATTGATCTTTTTGACCCTGCTGTATATCGAGAAGTAACCAATGCTTCTTGTGCATAATCTCCTATACCTTTTTTAGAAAACATTCCAATTATATCTGACATTATTTCTCTCAGCAATTCAACAAACACACCACGTAAAGTTGTTTTATTGTTTCTCGTATGAGGCTTGTTTTCTTCAGCCATTTTTTTTTGATAAACAGGCAGTAACTTGCTTATTATTTCTTTGTAAGTATTGAAAGCACTTAGTTCTTTTTCTGAATATTTTAATTCTTTCACTAATTCAAACAGACCTCTACCAGTTTTAGATAAATTTGCAAATAACACTACACTTCCATTTTGTTCATGACGGTATCTTACATTGTAGGTATATATATTTTTATCAACATCTTTTTTATCAAATTCATTTCGTATAGTATAATCAATATCAAACCAATTATATTCTGAAGTATTTGATGTTTCATTAAAGCTACAATTAGACATAGCATCTAAAATAGATGGAATTGCACAAAAAGTTTTATCCTTAATATCTTGTGTTGTGTATTTACCAAAATAACTACTTTCAGAAAATCCTAAATCCTCTAATTTACTACTAAATGGAGAAGCATTATTAACTATAAATTGGTTATTATTATCTAATTCGTCAACTTTTTTTAAATACAAAGGATCTACAGAACCATCTAAATAAATATTATCCGGGTAGTATTCTCTTATAATTATATTAAATGCGTTTTGTAAGTTATTATCAAATTTTTCAGGTCCTTCATACCAAGAAGAAATATCAGTTTCACCCAGAACATCATGATATTCGGGGAGGATAAGAAAATCCATCTTTTTTTGTTTATTTAAGATATGTTGAATATAAGTATATAATATAGTAATTTGAATATTATACAATATAATTCCAACATCAATATGTTGAGTATTCCAATGGTTTGACTTTGACATTTTTACCGAACGACGACGAGGATCTATACCTTCCCATGTTATTTCACTGTAATTAGGGTTAAACTTATCAATATTATCTTTATCTGGATAATCTAGTGCTTCACAAAAATTCATTATAAACTTTACTGCTTCTTTCAATAAAGTTTTATTCAAAAGACGATTATTTTTAGTAATCTTATATTTTGGTTGATTTTTAGATTTAGGTTTTCTTTTATTATATTTTGATTGATTTTTAGTTTTTTTTTCTTTCTTCGTTTTTCCTCCTGCGTTTTGAAATTTTTCATCTGTATCAACATCCATCGTATTATTCGTATTATTATTATCGTCATCATGATATATATCTTTTTGTAATTTGATTTTACTATAATTGTGGTTTAAGTAAATCAAACATTGTAAATGAGTTGAATAATTTTCTAATTCATTAATATTAAATTCACTAATTTCATTTATCAAATTCTTAAATCTTTGTTTATCTGGATGTAATATGGCGAGGAGTTTTTTTATTCTAAGTCCAATTCCCAGTTCCATTTTTTTGTGTGTTTCTATTGTTACTAAAATATCATTTAAAAATTTATTATTATCTGGAGAAATTTGTGTATAATTATTTTTTAATGATATAAACCATATTTCTATTTTATTTAGATTATTTAAATAATATTTGTCATCTAATTCAATGTTTTCTGTATTTAAAATTGCATTTATCTTATTTTTGTAATCAGTTTTAATTGCTATTTTCCAGTTTTCTATCTCATTAAGCAATAACTCTTGTGTAACTGAATTCCAATTTATTCTCTTCCAATTATTATAAAATCCATTATTTTTAAATATATGAGCTATAGGATAATCTGTAAAGTTTGCTATATTATATGCTTGCATTTTTTCTGGTATAGTATTAAAAGCATCTTGTATTTCTTCAGGAAAACCGTCTGTGTTAAATCCCATCATCATTTTATTCTGAAATATTAAAGGAATAGTAATTACATCTGTAAATATATTTACGATAATACTTTCTGCAAAATTATCGCTTATTTTTTCAGCGTATTCTTGTATTTGTTCATTTGTTTGTAGAGAATTTAAATATTGTGGATCCCCTCCTTTTTGACCTCCTTGTAATGTGTGATTCCTATTAATTAAAAACTTTTCTAATTCTATTAAATTTGATCCTATTGATTTCTGCTGATCGTTAGTATATCTATTTATTTTCAAGTAGTCATGTGAAGGGTCTTGTCCTAATATATTCATAATCATCATTTTAGTATAAGCTGTTTTTGGAAATGTTTGTTCATAATTATTTTCGAAATTTTTTAATATACTTGCCATTTTACCTACTCCTTTTGCTATTCTTTTAAAATTATTATTGACATTGTTATTTCTAACAATCGACGTCATATTCTATATATAAGTAATTGATTATAATATTTATTAAAATAATTTAAATGGTTTCCAACATTATACTTTATAATGGCAAGTATAACAGCACCAACTATCGATAAAGAAATTATTCAAGACGGAGATGTAAGTAAAGAAGAAGAAGACTACATTTTCAATCCTTACAATGAAAACAATGTGGAAATAACAGAAGCAGAAGTTTCTGTTATTTTAAAAAAATATGGACTACCTAGTACATTTCATAACTTTAATTTATACAAGCGAGCATTTATTCATAAATCGTATTGTAAACGACCTAAAATAGAAAATGAAGAAAATGGTGTTATAATAGCAGAACGACCAGATGATTGTATGCCTCTAAAAACAAAATCAAATGAACGATTGGAATATTTGGGTGATGGTGTGCTAGAATGTATCACTAAATATTATTTGTATAGACGGTTTCCAAAGGAGAATGAAGGGTTTTTAACAGAAAAGAAAATCGCGTTGGTCAAAAATGAGTCCATTGGTAAAATGGCGTATGAAATGGGTCTTAATAAATGGTATATTATGTCAGCCAATGCCGAAGAAAAGAAAACCAGAACCAATCTAAAAAAACTAGGATGTTTATTTGAAGCATTCTTAGGTGCTTTATTTTTAGATTTCAACAAAATACAAATTCATGATGAGGGTAAATGGTTTGACAATGTATTTGTAACAGGACCAGGATTTCAAATGGCTCAAACATTTGTTGAAAAAGTCTTTGATGAACATGTGGATTGGATGAATTTACTACAGAAAAATGATAATTACAAAAATCTACTTCAAGTAAAACTACAAAAAGCATTTCAAGTTACACCAATTTATAAAGAAATAAGTGAATGGGATGAAGATATTGGATATCATATGGGAGTTTTCTTATGCATTGGTTATAATCCACATACTCAATCAACAAACTCTTATATGAAAATAAGTGATTTAGAAAAAAAATATAAAAATAGTAGTGTTTTAGAAGATATTGAATATTATTTGGAAAATGTAGACAACAATCTGTTTTTACATCTTGGAGAAGATAGTCACAAAATTAAAAAGAAAGCAGAACAATCAGCTTGTTTAAAGGCGATCCTAGCTTTAGAAAATAAACTATAATTTATCTTACGTTTAATTACATATAAAATTACATATTAATCATGACTAATTTTATATAAAAACAAAACTTTTATTATAAGTAAATAATATATAATGAGTTCTCTTCTTGATAGATTAAAGGTTAAAAATATACCTGAGAAAAAAACACAATATAAAATATTAATACCTAGAAAGGTTGCTATTAAACCTAAAAAACAAAATCCTACTGAAAAACAAGAAAATATGTTTCGTCCTGAGACAGAAAAAAAGAAAAAACCACAGGAAAAGGCAGAAAAAGAAAAAAAAGTTGCTATTGTTGATATGACTGATAATGAATTTGATTTTAGTGATTTTTTACAAAAAGCTAGAGGTACTGTATTTATTGACGATACACAACAAGAACTAAAAAAAAAAGACATTGAGGAACAAGATAAAGAAACAGAATTTATAGAACCTGCTTCTGAAGATATTCAAATGGTAAGGAAAAAAGAAAAAGATGTTGAAGAAAAGAAAGATGATAAAAAGAAAGAAGTAGTGGATGATGAAGAAAAGGTAGTGCACGATAAAGAAAAGGTAAAGGGTGATAAAAAGAAAAAAATAGGTGATGAAGAAAAGAAAGATGATATTGATACAGTTGTAACATCTATTGATAAATTAGATAATTCTGATTATTATACTGATTTGAGAGCCGAAAGTATTATTATAGGAGATTCAACTATAAAACAGCGTCTACCTCCTATCAAAAAGAAAATTAATATTAAAGCTAATTCTTACTACTTAAACAATCGAAAAATATTTACAAACTTTATTAATAATCTTTTTGACCAATACAAAACAAAAAAAGAAAAGAAAAGTGGAGATGGAAAACCAGTTAGTTTATTTACACATCAAGAAATTATTAGGGATTATATAAATTTATATTCACCTTACAGAGGACTTCTTATTTATCATGGATTAGGGGCAGGTAAAACATGTGGTTCTATTGGAATAGCAGAAGGTTTAAAAAATGATAAGCAAATTTATATTATGACACCAGCTTCCCTTCAAATGAATTATGTAAAGGAATTGAAAAAATGCGGTGATCCTTTGTACAGAACCAATCAATATTGGGAATTTGTTGAAACCAATGATAATAGAGAATTAGAAGAAGCACTACAAAGTGTATTAGGATTAAGTTTAAAGTTTATAAAGCGACAAAGAGGTGCTTGGATGGTTGATGTAAAAAAGAAATCCAATTATAATATTTTATCTGAAGAACAACAAAAATCATTGGATAAACAAATTAATGAAATGATTATGAAAAAATATAGATTTTTCAGATACAATGGTATGCGATTAGACCATTTAACTAAACTTGAACAAGAAGCAGAAGAAGAACATGGTAGAAGTAATCCATTTGATCATAAAGTAGTTATTATAGATGAAGCACATAATTTTGTTAGTAGAATCGTAAATAAACTTAAAAGTAAAAAAACAAAAAGTTTATCTGTGAAATTATATGAATATTTAATGGATGCTATTGATTGTAGAGTGGTTTTCTTAACTGGAACTCCTATGATTAACTATCCAAATGAAATTGGTATATTATTTAATATGTTAAGAGGATACATTAAAACATATCATTTTAGAGTAGATGTAAAAACAAATCAAAAGGTAAATGTTGAATATATTAAAAAGGCATTAAAAAACAACCGTTTAGTTGATTATATTGAATATAAACCTACTACTAAACTTTTAAGCATTACAAGAAATCCTTTTTCATTTGAAACGAAATTTAAACGTTCTCGAGATTATAATGGCGTTGTTTTGGGAGAGAAAAATACAATTAGCGAAATGGATTTTATACAAGGAATTGTAGACACACTCTCAAAAAGTAGATTAATTATTGATAAAAATACGTTAAAAGTAGAAAACAATAAAGCATTACCAGATACGTTTGCTGGATTTACAAAACTGTTTATAAATCCCCGTGATGGCTCTATGATTAATAATGATTTATTTAAACGTCGTATTTTGGGTCTTACTTCTTATTTTAGAAGTGCCAAGGAAGAACTATTACCCAAGTTTGAACCAGAAAAAGATGTGATTATTGATAAAATACCTATGAGCAATCATCAATTAGGTATCTATGAAATGGTTCGTGATATAGAAAGAAAAGAAGCAGAAAGAAATGCCAAAAATAAGAAAAAAAATGGAGAAGATGTATTTGAAGAAGGGTCTTCTACTTATAGAATTTTTTCTCGATCGTTTTGTAATTTTGTTTTTCCAGCAGATATAGACAGACCATTGCCGATGAAAAAGAAAAAAAACGAAGGAAAAATAGATTTAAAAAATATAGATGAAGACATACTAGATAATGCTGGTGTTAATGAGAGAATTAACAATGTGGATGGTCGTTTTCAAGTAGATGATTCAACTGTTATTGAAGAAATGGTAAATAAAGATTATGGAGTAAGAATAGAAGAAGCAATGAAACAATTGGAAGATAAATCAAACTTGTATTTAACATACGACGCATTAGCAACTTATAGCCCAAAGTTTCAAAAAATATTATATAATATTCAAAAAGACGATCATAAAGGCTCACATTTGATTTATTCTCAATTTAGAACATTAGAAGGTATTGGTATTTTAAGTTTGATACTAAAGCAAAATGGATACTCTGAATTTAAAATCAAAAAAGATGATTCTGGTAAATGGTTAATCGATATGACACAAGAAGAATTAAGTAAACCTAGTTTTGCTTTGTATACAGGAACAGAAGATGAAGAGAAAAAGGAAATCGTCCGTAATATTTTTAATAGTAATTGGGGAATCGTTCCATCTACATTAAGAGACCAATTAAATGCAATCAATAAAAATAATCATTATGGCGATGTTATTAAAGTATTTATGATTACTAGTAGTGGAGCTGAAGGTATTGATCTTAAAAATGTTAGATATGTTCATATTGTTGAACCATATTGGCATCCCGTTAGAAAAGAACAAGTTATTGGTCGTGCGGTTCGTATTAACAGTCATGCTGATTTAGCTCCTGAATTTAGAAGTGTTAAAGTATTTATTTATTTAATGACCTTTTCAGAAAAGCAATTATTGGGTGATAAAGAAGGTAAAACAAAAGAAGAACGAGAACCAAAAGTATCTCAACGATTACAAAGTAGAGATGTTAGTAAATTTGATGAAAATGTAGTAATTACAACAGATGAAGCATTACATGAAATTAGTAGTATAAAGGAAAATGTTAAAAAGGATATTTTAAAAGAAATTAAAAGCTCTTCTATTGACTGTAGTATTCATACTGCTGGAAAAGAAAATATAGCTTGCTATTCTTTTTCTAGCAATAATCCTAATGAATATTTAACGGTTCCTTCTTACAAAAAAGACCAAAAAGATAAATTTAGAAAGAAAAATGTTAAAAAAATATCGTGGACTGCTAAGCCAGTTGTCATTGATGGTAAAAAATATGCATTTAAAAGAGATGCTCCATATGCCAAAACTGGTGAATTATATGATTACGATAGTTATGTTCAAGCTAGAAGCACTGGTATAAACCCCATTTTGGTTGCCAAATTAGTTCCTCATCCTAATAATCCTAAAAAAATAAGAAGAGTTTATGTATGATGTAATAGGATGAATTTATAAAAATAATATAAAATTTATGATATTATTATAAATTTTATAAAAATAATATAATATAATATAAAATTTATGATATTATTATAAATTTTATAAATCAATAGTCGATTCATAATTAATATATGGTTTTATTTCTATCATTCTTTTTTTTATGATTTTTCTATTAACAAGTTTAAAATCATCATCTTGTAATATATCTAACACCAAATTATATATTTCTGGTGGCATTAGTTTATAATTTTTCAAAGATAATTTTACTATTTTATTTAATATATTTGATTTTTCTGTTAATTGGTCGGAATAAGCAATTTCACTAAATTGTACAACCAATTCTCTAAATTGGTTGAAAAAATCATGCTCCCTCTTTGATTTTGTCATAGAACGAGTAACTCTTTTTTCAATATTCGGTTGATTTATATTTATTTTAACGGTGTAATTTATTCTACTTCTACAAACAGGACAATTGTTTTTTATTTCTCTCCATGTAGCTAAACATTTAGAACAAAACAAATGATTACAATCTGTTTTTAATATATTTGTATTTGTGTAACATATTCCACATTCCATTTGTTATTATAGATAATTTATATATTAGTGCTATTTTTAAACTGTTTTTTTTATTTTGCTATTTACTATTAAAATTATAAGTAATATTTTTTGTCTGTAATATGTATAATGGATTTAACAAATGTTCTAAAAAAATTTACAATTATGCTTTCCAAAAAAAAAGATGTTGAAAATGTAAATAAAGAATCATCAAATTTAAGTAAAAAAGAAGGATTTTCTATAAAAGCCAGTGATAAAACCGTTAGAAATACATTCTATATTACTTATGTATTTTTCCTAACTACAGCAACAATTACTTTTATAGAATCAATGAGAACCAAAGATTTTAAGGCTCGTCATATTTTAAATTTAGAAACTGCTATTTCTGTAATTGCTACTTACTTTTACGGAACCTTTATTGAAAAATTAAAGAAAAAGGAAGTTGATTACAAAGAAATAAATGAAACAAGATATTTAGATTGGTCCATGACAACACCTATTATGCTTTTAGTTTTAGTTCTAGCCTTTTTATATAACACCGGAGGCAGATTGAGAATTGGAACGTATCTTACCATATTAATTTTAAATGCTATTATGTTAGGTGTTGGATATTTGGGAGAGATAGGTTCTATTAGTAAAAATATGGGCTTTGGTGTTGGTTTTATTGCTTTCTTTGCTATGTATTATTACATATATGCTACTTTTTTAAAAGGAAAGTACAAATTTGATAATAGTATTTTATATTGGGCATTCTTTATTTTATGGAGTATGTATGGTATTCTTTACATGATGGATGAAAAAACAAAAAATGTTGGATTTAATATTTTAGATTTATTTGCCAAGTGTTTTGTTGGTATCTTTTTCTGGGCTTATTTTACTAAAGTTATTACTATATAATTAATTTTATATACAAAATGGTATTAAAGATAATTATTTAATTTGATGAATTAATAGGATTCATACTATAATCTAATGGATTTCTACCATTATAATCCGTATATACTACATTATCTACATATATATTCATAGCCCCATTTCGCCTGTCTACCTTCATCCACGATACTTTTCCCTCTGGTATATTTTTACTAAATATACCATAATGAGATGTATTATCTAAATCTTTTATACCATGATACGGCATACATCCACAATTCTTTTTAAACCATCTTACCATATCATCTGTCACTATATTATGATCTCTCCAGTGTTTTTGTAAATTCATATCAATTGGAACTTCTTGCATTTTTACTTAATAAAATAAATAATAAATTTAATAAATAAATCAATTTATTATTCACGTGTATAACATTTCTATTTCATTTTTAGTTAAATTTGACTTTTCTGGTTTATTTGATGATAATTCAGAATATTTCATTTCTAATTCTTCATATTTTATTCTTAATGTATCATATTTTTTATTTAATAATTTAAATTTCGCCTCCATTTTTTCTTGTATTTTTGCTTCAAATTTATCTATTAATACTTGCGTGTCATTATTTAAAGGTATATTTGATGATTGTTTAATCTTTAATTTATCTAATAATTTATTGACTGTTATACTTTCTTTTGGCTTCTCTGTTTGTATTGGATGTTCGTTGGTTGTATTAAAATTAAATGTTACTTTTTTTTGTTTTAATATAGATTGTGTTGATTTTGGTGGAGTGTCTTCTATGATAAGTTTCATTGGTTGATTTTCTGGATGTTGTTTATTTTCTGGTGGTTTTATCCAATCAGGAGGTTTTTCGCTATATGTATTGGTTATCCTTTCCAACTCTTTTTGTCTATCTTCTAATGTTTGGTTCATTATAGAATCTATATTTTGTATTGGTTGGTCTTCTATGGTATCACTAAAGTCTATTTCTTTTGGTTTTTTAGGATTTAACATTGTATCATATTGTTTCTTATAACTATCAAATTCTCCATTGTTATGTATTTGTTGTTGTCTAACATTATCACTTGGAGATTGAAATCCATGATTAGAAGGTGGTGGTTTAAGAACCATTGTATTTTTTTCAATTTCTTTATCTTCATTGCTAATAAATTTAAAACAATCCGTAAGTATGTTTTTATTCATATCTTGTAAATTTTTATAATTAAATCTATTATTATGATATGTTTCCAAACGGTTGTTAAAAAAATTAACAAACATCTCTCTAACAACTGCTTTACGAGAAAATTCATTTTCCAATACACCTATTAATAAACTAATATTTGATTGATCGTGAATTGACATAATATAATATTTTGTATTATATTATAAAATAGTTTTTAAACTGGTTTATTAAAAAATCTCTTACGAAGTCTTAACATATAAGCATCAGATACTGTTTTTCTTTGGAATTTTTCAAAACATTTATTTTGTAACATTTGAGTAATGAAATACATACTATACATTCCACATTCACTATTGCCAAATTGATGACGTTTTTTATTTTCCAAATATTTATATGTTGAACCTAATTGAGTTGATTGATTAATCACATTATCAATGAATTTTTTTATTTGTGGATGTGGTGCGTCGCCATAACTATCAAAATAGTATATTGTTTTTTTTATATCATTCATAAATACAGCTACCCAATGTGAACCTGATTTATAATGTGGGTCCAAATTAAATATTACACCTATTTTCTTTTTCTTATTTTTTAAATGATTACTTAAATTAAATTTACATAATTCATCCCATACACACTCTCCAAACATTTTATGTGTATCGTAATCAATAGGACTTGGACCTATAAAATTAAAACATTTATAACGTTGTTCCCATTGTTTCATTACATTTATAATATCTAAACTAGATAACCATTCATTAGGATTCTTAAGCCAAGATTTTGGCATTTCCGGTGAAAATGTTAAATCATATATATTTGAAGGCAGCCCTTCTTTTATACACAAATGTTTTAACCAACACGATTCTCGTTTACATGCATGTTCATGTTCCATTACAGAACGCAATGATTTCCATATAATATATGGATCTTGAGAAGTAATTTTATGTTCTGGATGTTTTTTATTCCATGTGTCTTTTATTTTATATAATACTGGTTTTGAATAACAGGTAAAACCTAATCCATCTGAATTTACAGAACAAGAATCGGTTGTTTTCATTTGATTCGCTATTTTAATTATTTGTTTCGATATCTTACTATCTCTCCCTTTTTTATTTATATTTTTATTTGTGTTTTTCCTTTTTTGATTTTTATTTGTGTTTTTCTTTTTATTTTGTCTTTTGTTTTTCTGTGTTTTATTTTTCCTTTTTTGCTTATTTGATTTTATTGTTTTTCTTGGAGCAGGCATCTTATATTTTTCATAGATTTTTTTATTTGGTAAATATTTAACTTTCATGTCATTGAAATTATATGGAAATGTTATATAAAGATTTGGATCATTTGCATTAATGTATAAATGTAATTGTTCATTGTGAACTTTTTCTATTAATGATTTGTCTATATAAATAACAATAGCACTAGAAAAATAAGTTTTATAAAAAAATATTGAAATAATTAAAAATAAATAATAAATATGGAAATACATAAATATTATTAATGTTAGTTAATTTATATTTAAATCAATTACATTTTTAACTTTTTTTTGCTTTAACTTTCCTTTTGTAGCTTGCTTTTTATCTGTTGTAGCTTGCTTTTTATTTGATTGTTGTTTCTTTTTATTTGATTTCAATACTTTTTTATTTTTCTTTTTTTTATTATTCATTGCTACAATACTCGATTTTGACTTTACTTCTACATCCTTTTCTTGATATTTTACATCCTTTAAATTAAAGCTTTTTTGCTTTGGTATAACCATTTCATCTTTTTTAATAACATTTTTTATAATAAATTTATCCATTGTTATTTCATTCTTTTTTTCTATTTTTTTAAACATAATTTCATCTGGATTTTCGTTTAATATATCGAGATTGGATGACTGTTTTGGGAGAGATGTTAAATGTTTATATTCATTTTGAATTATTTCTGTTTTATCTACCATTTTAAAATGTTCTATTGCGTTTAAACAAAATTGGTCAAACGCATCATTTACATTAGGAGTTACTTTTTTTGATCTTAATAATTCTTTACATAATTGAAAAATTCTTTTTTTATAAAATTCTACTTCTTTTTTATCAACTATATTAAAGTCAGTTGGTGACTTGCTTATATTATTTATATTTGTTAAATACATTAAATCAATTGAACTTGTTGAATTCTTCATAAAATATTTATATTGACACTATATTAATATTTTACTTAAAATACTTGATATATTAAATAATAATAGTAGTTAATTACAAATCTTTTGTTTGTTGTCTTGTATGATTTTGAAATAAATTATTTGCTAAATTACATTTATTAGGATTAAATGGGTTGAATAGTTCTTTCTTATTTAATTCTTTAAATTGAATCGATTGACCGGTTGAATAACTATGCTCTTTGTATAACTCACTTTTAGAGTTTGGAATATAAGTATGTTTACCGCCTTTTTGTAATGGAGCAAACCGATTAAAAAGGGTTGATTCATGGTCAACATGCGAAGCATATCCACTATAAGGTGCTGATTGACTTGGGTTAAATATTTTTGATGGATGATAAGTAGAATATTTATTTTTTTCAACACTAGATTCTTTCCTACAATCGATAATAGGCATAATAATTTTTCTAGTAGAAGCAGGGCGAGTAATATAAACCGTTTCCATATTAGACGATGGAATATTTCGCTGTGATATTGGACGGCTTATAAAATTTCTTGTATCTACATCTCTACATACATATTGTCTGCTTTTCATTGGGATATATGTATTTTTTACATCTTTTTCTGTTTCTTTTTCTGTTTTACTTGTATTTTTACTCATTATATATAATTTAATATAAAATAATATAATTTAAAATGTTAATTGTGTTAAATATATTATTTAAAAGTATTAAACATATCATAAATAAAATATATAATGTGTGGAATATTTGCTTTTTTAAATAACAATTTCAATGAACAAATAACTTATTCTATTTTTATGAAAGGAGTAAATAGAGGACCTGATATTAGTAAATTCATTTATAATTGGAAAAAAAATATGAAACTAACCGTTGGATTTCATCGTCTAGCGATTAATGGATATAATGATCATTCTTCGAATCAACCCTTTTACATAGATGGATGTGTTTTAATATGTAATGGTGAAATATACAATTGGAAGAAAATATATAAAATGTTAAACATTACTCCTACAACTAAATCGGATTGTGAAGTTATTATTCATCTATATAGAAAATATGGAATGCACTATACATTAAAAATGCTAGATGGGGTATTTGCATTTATGCTATTTGATGAACGAGAAGGTAAACTATATGTAGCACGAGATTTATATGGAGTGCGACCTTTATTTATAGCTAGAAAACAGAAAAATGTTGGTCCAACCAATTATATGTTTGCTTCAGAAATGAAACAGTTAATGTTACCTGGTGTTGAAAATATCAATCCATTCTTACCTGGTACGGTTATGTCTTTTGATTGTGATAAATATGTTAATGTTTTTCATTTTAATACATCTAAACGATTTTTAGATATACCGTCTACTATTAATTATAAATACAATGAAATGTATGGATATTATAATAAGGTATATGAAGCATTATGTAGTGCTGTTGAAAAAAGAGTGGACAATACAGATCGAGAATTATGTTGTTTGCTTTCTGGTGGATTAGATAGTAGTTTAGTTACTTCACTTGTTAATAAATATTATAAATTAAAAAATCCAAATAAAAAATTACATACATGGTCGATTGGAATGAAAGGCAGTGAAGATTTACAATATGCTAAAAAAGTAGCTGATTTTTTAAAAACAGAACACCATCATATTGAATTAGATAAGGAAGAGTTTTTAAATGCTATACCTGAAGTCATTTATGCTATAGAAAGTTATGATACAACCACCGTAAGGGCTAGTGTAGGTAATTGGTTAGTTTCTAAATATATAAAAGAGAATAGTGATGCTAAAGTAGTGTTTAATGGTGATGGAAGTGATGAAGTATGTGGTGGTTATTTATATTTTCATTATGCTCCTAATTGTTTGGATTTTGATAAAGAATGTAAACGGTTGTTAGAGGATATTCATTATTTTGATGTTTTACGGTCTGACCGTTCCATTTCCAGTCACGGATTAGAGGCAAGAACACCATTTTTAGATAAAAACTTTGTTCAAACTTATTTATCTATTCCAGCCGACATACGGGACCATAATGTTCAAGGGGTATGTGAAAAATATTTATTAAGAAAAGCATTTGATAATAAAGATTTATTACCAAAGGAAGTGCTCTGGAGAACCAAGGAAGCGTTTAGTGATGGAGTAAGTAGTGATAAAGAATCTTGGTTTGAAACAATTCAAAAAAGACATGCTAATGAAAAAGTATATTACAAACAAATATTTTCAAAATACTATGAAAATCAAGATAAAGTTATTCCATATTATTGGATGCCTAAATTTGTAAATGCTACAGACGCAAGTGCTAGAACGCTTGATGTTTATAATAAGTCTAGTAGAAAATCTAAAATATAATTTATTTTTAAATAATATATAAACCCATAAAGTATATATTATTTATAATGAGTATTAACGTTCCTTCTGATAATGATGGTTATTTATATAGTTTAAATCCCAATAATCGCCCCCCAAATAATCCATTAAATAAACCACTTACTATTGTATTTTGTTTGCCTGGAAATAAATTTTCTCATAACTTTTTACTGTCTTGGAGTGAATTAATGATGTATTGTTTCGCCCATAATATTCGACCGATAATATCTTGTAAGCAAAGTTGTAATATTTATATGGTACGAAGTATGTGTTTGGGAGCAGATGTATTAAGAGGAACCAAACAAAAACCTTTTAATGGAGAATTAGATTATGATTTTATTATGTGGATTGATAGTGATCAAGTATTTGGCGTAAAACAATTTACAGATTTATTACGTCATAATAAAGATGTAGTTTCTGGTATGTATTTGATGCAAGGTGGACGTCAATTTGCAGTTGTAGAAAATTGGGATGACAACCATTTTATAGAGAATGGTTCATTTGAATTTTTAAGCAGAGAAAAACTAGGTGAATGGATGAAAAAAAATTATCTTGGTGAGCCTAAAGAAGTAGACGTTGGAAATGGACAAAAAGCGTTTAGTTATGCTGATTGCGAATTTCCTTTAATTAAAGCATCTTATACTGGTATGGGGTGGATGTTAATAAAAAAAGGGGTCATGGAGAAATTAGATTATCCGTGGTTTGAATCAGAAACATTTCGTTATAAAAAAATAGTAGATGGAAAGGAAATAGAAATTGCTGAATTTTGTATGGAAGATGTTGCTTTTTGTAAAAAACTAGAGAGGTTAGGTATTCCTATTTATGTAGATGTAAAGGCTATAGTAGGACATGAAAAAAGTGTTATTTTGTAACTTTTCAGTAATTAAATATTAAATCTATTTATATTATTATTTATAAATAATATGAATAATGAAACCGTTCGGCCAAAATGGAATGATTATTTTGCTGAAATAGTAAAAGTAACAGCAAAAAGGTCTGTTTGTAACAGATTACATGTTGGGTGTTTATTGGTTAAAGAGAATCGTATAATATCACAGGGATATAATGGTTATTTACCAGGATGTCCACATGAACAAAAAATTAGAAATGGACATGAAATGGCTACTATACATGCTGAACAAAACGCAATAACGGATTGTGCTAAACGAGGAGTATGTTGTATGGGAGCAACAGCTTATATTACTCACTATCCATGCATTTATTGTATGAAAATACTTTGTGCTTCTGGAATCAAAAAAATATATTATATTGATGATTATAAAAACGATGATATGGTTAATTACTTTTCTAGGATATCGAATGTTCCCATTGTTAAATTGACGTAATTTTTGTACTTATAACTGATTTCATTAAACAATATTAAACAATATTAAACGATGCAATCGATTTATATCAAAATAGCTTTAATTGGTGATAAACAAACTGGTAAAACTAGATTCACACGACTGGTTAATAATATTGAAGAAACTGATTATACTCCAACATTGGGAGTGGATGTAGCAATAAAGGATATAATTCATAATGGAACAAAGTATGTGCTTAATTTCTGGGATTGTGCTGGAGATGAACGATATATGGGATTAGGAAGGGATTATTTAATCAATAGTGATTATGTATTATTATTTACAAATCAAGACGATAATAAAACAGAACTATTTAAACAATGGATACCTGAAAACACAAAATATCATATAGTACAATTTACAGATCTAAATGTAGAACAACATATTAATAGCATTTTAATTGACTTATATTATAATAATAACTATTCAACAATAAATAAAAATAATATATAACTATTCAACAATAAATAAAAATAATATATAACTATTCAACAATAAATAAAAATAATATAACATACTATTTTTATTTTATACATGATATATACAAATGAAAGCAATTGAGATAGGTGAATATTTATTTTTATTGTTTACGTATTCAGGGTATCTTTTATTTTTTTTAGCATTTACAGGATTATGGCAGGATGCTAAAATGTATTTGAATGATGTTACTAGCTATTATAAAATTGTAATAGGTATTGTATTATTGTATATATTTAATCCATATACTAAAACAACTATCAAACCGATTCATGAACGAATGGCGTTTAATGCTGGTTTATTTTTAATATTGTCTGAAAATTTGATGATTATTTTTAATAATTTTATTGAAACAAGTAGAAAAACTGGTAAAGGTATATTGGAAAAAGCATATTATAATTTTGTAGTAAATGGATAATACATATTATATATTAGATTATGTTTTTATAAAATTATATTGAGTTATATTATATGATGGATTATATAAAATCAACTGTTATTTTCTTAGTATTGGATTCTATTTATTTAAGTACAACATCCGGACACTTTAATAAAGTAGTAAAATCTATTCAAGGAAGTAAAATAAAGTTCAATATGAGTGCTGCTATTGCTTGTTATATTGTTTTAGCTTTTGCTATTAATTATTTTATTATTAAAGACAAGCGACCAGTTTTAGATGCGTTTTTATTAGGATTTGTAATCTATGCTGTATTTGATTTGACAAATATGGTTATATTTAAAAAATGGGACTTAATGACATCACTAATGGATATGACATGGGGCGGCATATTATTTGCTTCAACCACTTACTTAACTTATAAATTATAAAAATTGATTTTAATTATATAAAATAAGAATTGTTAATATATAATGACTATATTAACAATAAACAAATTGTATAAACTTACCATAGATAAAATAGTATTTGGTAATTTATCTAATCATAAAATAATTGAAATTTTTAGCGATGGACGTGTATTGTCTCATTTATTAGAAGCGATATTAGATGAAGAATTCTTAAATTTGAAACATATTAAGAAATGTAAAACATATGATTTTATAGATAATTATACACAACAAAAATACGATGAAAAAACATTTACAAAAAATGGATGTAAATTCATGCCTTCTAATATGGTAGGAGCTAAAAGATCTTATGATAAAAAAAGGTTTGCTTCATATTTAAAAGATACAAATATGTATTATATTTTAGTAGATGGAACAAGATTAAGTGAAAAAGAAATAAGAATTAAAGCATTCGATGGTAATAATTTGTTTGAATGTTATCCTAACGCATCAATCCCATTTTGCGATATCGAATACATATTTAGTGATACACAATTAAATATAGAAACATATAATAATTATAGAGAAATGAAAAAAATATCAAAAATTATCCAAAAAACAGGAATGAAGCGTAATACAATCGATAAGTTTTACACCAATAAACAAACTGTAAATGAATGTATAACACAGTTTAACTTAGTTATGAAAGATTATAGTTTTAGTAAAGAAAATGATGTTATTATTGAACCTAGTGCTGGAAATGGGGCTTTTATAGAAGGGTGTAAAAAATTATGTAATAATTGTTTATTTTATGATATTGAACCTGAACATAATGATATTGTAAAACAAGATTATTTAAAGTTTGACTATTCTGAGATTCAACAAAAATACAATAATATTCATATTATTGGTAATCCGCCTTTTGGAAGACAATCGTCATTGGCACTTAAGTTTATTCGATATTCGGCTTTATTTTGTAATTCAATTAGTTTTATTTTACCAAAGAGTTTTATGAAAGAAAGTATGAAATATAAAGTGCCATTGAACTTTCATTTAGTATCTGAAATAGAATTACAAAATGATGCGTTTTATGTGAATGGTGATTCATATAGCGTTCCATGTATATTTCAAATATGGGTTCGAAAAAATATACTAAGAGAAAAACCTAAAAAATTAATACCAAATAAATACCGATTTGTAAAAAAACAAGACCCTCACGATATAGCTTTTCGAAGAGTAGGTGTTTATGCCGGAAAAATATATAAAGAAACAGCAGAAAAAAGTTTCCAATCACATTATTTTATTAAATTTGATGAAAAAATAACAGATGAATTATATAATAAGTTAAGTATGATCGAGTTTCCTAATTGTTTAAATACAGTAGGTCCAAAGTCTATATCAAAACAAGAGTTAATAAAGGTTTATAATAATATTGTATAAATAATTTAATACATAAAACCGTATTTTTATATATTAAAATCGAATAACTTGATTCATTTTTGACACAAATGATGGTAAATTAATACCAATTGTAATACCAATAGCAGAAGATGTTAATATTAGATCATTTGTAATATTTTCATCTTTTCTAAATCTTAAGTATTGAACCAATACTTCAAATACATATTCTTTATAAGCAAATAATAAAGTAGATATAAAAAATAATTGTCCAGATACATTTAAAAGCATGTTAAAAAATGTTCTTTTTGTGTTAAGAGGGTCGAATAAACGCATAGACAATTTAGTTACTGTAAATGTTCCAAATACCCATAAAAAAACCATAATAAACATATCTATCCAAACAAAATTTTCTATTAGTTTGTCATCTCGTTGTAATAATTCATTTGAATAATCACTCATTTCCATAGTTATTGTATATATAATAAATAAATACTTTATTTTTCAAGGTAATCCAATACTGTTAAAATAACATTTTCTTGTTGGCTTATTTTTTGAAATACAATAACTTCATCATATTTCACTTGAAACACTTTGAAACTACTATTTTTACATTGTAAATGTAGTTTGTTTTTTTCAAATATAACATCGACCAAAAAAGCACCATTTGTTAATCTGATATTGTCTGGATCTTTTAAATTTATCCATCGTATAAATTGTCCGGATTGAAAATCATTTACGTCACTACAATATCGATAATGTTTTAATTTTTTATGGTATAATTTTAATGTATCTCTATCTAATTGTAATGTTTGCAATATATTATTTTTATGTTCTTTTATTTTTTTACTGGTTAACTTTATTATAGAGGTATTAGATTCATTTTCTAATGCGTCCATTAACGTTTTATCATTGATACTCATTATACATATAAAAATAATAATTTTAAATACTTGATTTATAATTATTGTAAAAAAGTCTCCAAAAAAAGTCTCCAAAAAAAGTCTCCAAAAAAAGGTTCCATTAGAACAGGTACTGATTTTCCTAAGGGTGCCTTTTTTTGGAGACTTTTTTACAAAATAGTGCCTTTTTTACAAGATTTTCGAATTTTCCACTTTTTCACTAATTTGCTATTTTCACACCAATAATCATTATAAAATATAATACTTAATTTATTTTACCGTCTCTTGTAAAAAAGTCTCCAAAAAAAGTCTCCAAAAAAAGGTTCCCTTAGAACGATTTTTTTACTAAAAGTTTTTTGAGTTTTGAAAAAGAACAATTTTAAAATGTCCTTTTTGCAATATTGAAAAAAAGTTTTGACAAAAAATCGTTCTAAGGGTGCCTTTTTTTGGAGACTTTTTTACAAGAGACCATAAAAAAACACACTTATTTACACATTTATTACCATATATGCTCTAAAAGTGAAAAAATGCCATTTTTGAGCAAAAAATGGCATAATCTTGTAAAAAAGGCACTATTGTAAAAAAGTCTCCAAAAAAAGGCACCCTTAGAACGATTTTTTGAAAAAAACTTAAAAATTTTTTCTTATTTTATATAAAAATGACAAAAAAATCAATGAAAACGAGCAAAAACGAGCAAAAACGAGCAAAAACGAGCAAAAAATTTTTTTGTGAAAAATGTGATTATATTACATCTCGCAAGTCTAACTATGATAGACACCTTGAGAGCATAAAACATTTAGAAAAAAATGAAAAAAGTGGCAAAAAGTGGCAAAAAATGACCAAAAAAAACGTTTTTAAAATTTGTGAATACTGTGACTATACAGCGTCTAAAAAGTATAACTGGGATAAACACGTCCAAACCATAAAACATAAAAAAAAAGTGGCAAAAAGTGGCAAAAAAGTGGCAAATAGACCATCGTCAAACCATAAAAAAACAAGTAAAATGTCGTGTAAGACGATAAAAAATGAACAAGACGATATCAAACTGTTGACAGAGAAACTAAACACTATAATTGAGACACAAAACGCTTTGGCTCAACAAAATATAATTAATAATCAACAAAATATCACCAATATCAATAATAATATTTCTATTAATGTATTTTTAGATCAATACTGCAATGATGCTCTGAATTTACAAGATTTTGTTGAAAATATAAAATTCCAGTTGACAGACATTTTATGTAATAATAGTTTGATTGATAATTTTTTATCTAAGAAATTATTGAAAAATTTACAAGATATTCCATTGACTGAACGACCAATTCATTGTACGGATATCAAACGTAAAAATTTTATTGTGAAGGATAAAAATGATGGATGGATTAAAGATTCAGTAGATGATAATTCTAGTCATTTATATCAACAAGTAAATCAATTACATACAAAAGCATATATTGATTTCTATAATGAATATGATAAAATAAACCCATTGCCTCATGATATTGATAAAGAACAGTTTAAATGTAAAATAGCAGCGGAGTTAGTTAATAATAAAAGTAAATTTAATAAGGGAGTATTGCAAGATATAGCTAAAAATGTTGATATAAGAGATGTATTAACAACATGTCCTTCAATGGAATTAACTGATCTAACTGAAGACAAATAATAATTTATAATTATAAAATTATTATTTAAAAACTTGTAAAACCACCTAAAGCATCATTTGCTGCCATTGGTTCCATCATACCCATTTGATTACCAGGTCCCTCATACCCCATACTATTATACATATCATTACTAGCACCATTTTGCTGTTGTTGTGGAGCTTGTTCCATTACTGCGTTTTGATGATTTTGTGTAGCAGTCATTTGTTCATGTGTATTTAAGTAATCAGCTCGACTTGCCTGATGTGTGGGTTGTGGTTTTTGAACTTGTTTAATTGGTTGTGTAACTTTTACTTTATTATTATCTTTTTTATTTTCAATACCTTCAACTGGTTTTAAACTACCATTCCACATATCGTTTACTCTACCAGATAATTCAGTAATTTTTTCACCTATTTTATCAGTGGTTAAATAAAACATAATAACAATATTTAAAAAGTTAATAGCTTTGTGTGATTTTCCACTATAGGTAGGAATATATTTTACCAATCGGTCTACTAAAAATACAGCAATAATTAATAAAGTTAAATGAACTAATATTTCTCCAGTAAGTTCAATATTACCTTTTGTAGGATCAAAATTTGGTAATAATCCATCGATTAATTTTACTAAAGCAATAAGAGGGATTATTGAAATAACAGCATATTGTCCAATATTTAAAAGTTCATTTTTTGTATCATTATCAAAAGAAAACATATGTGATAAAAAACTGTTAGTTTTATTAACTTCAGTGTTAATTTCTTCCATATTGTATATGATTTATCATTAGAAATTAAAATTTAATATTCCTAAATTAATGCTTATTTTTTCGCTGTCTTTTTTTCTTTCGTTTTGTTTTATTTTTTTGCTTTCTTTTATTTTTACTTTTTGTTTTATTTTGTTTTCTGTAGCCTCCTTCCATAATATGTTGTTTTACAATAGATTCTATAATAGTAGTTATATTTAACATATTTTCTAGTAATTCGTTAGCATCTTTATTGTTTATATCTATAGCAGAGTATTCTTTTAATTTTTCAATAACTACTTTTTTATTTTTCCAATTTTCACGCATTAATACTGTGTTTGTATTATTTTTTATAATAAAATCATAGTCATTTGTTTTGACATTATATTGTAGTAGTAGTTGCCAATTATTCAATGGAAATTTTACCTTAACATGATAACTTAATTTATTATTGATTTCATATAAGTGAATATGCATTTCTTCAACTGGATAATATTTTATACTTATAATATCATTTCCATTTATTTTATTCGTCCATTTTTTTTTGGATAATATAGATGATAATTTGTCCCGTGTTGTTTTAAGTGATAATAATTGTTTTTTACTTTTTCTCCACGAACGATTTTCTTTTCCATATTTACTATACTTAACAGACTTAGGTCTTTGTGGAATATTTTCAACATTTAATAATTCCCCTAATGTTCGTCTTTTTATTTTATTTTTAGAAGTATTTCTTTTACTTTTACTTTTACTTTTCAAAGCATTGCTTTTAGTTTTACTTTTACTTTTAGAATTTTCAGACGAATTACTAGCAGATGAAGAATATAATATTGAAAAGTTTTTACTTGCCATATAATATAAATAAATATAATTAAAGATAGATTGATATAATTTATATATGCATCCAGAGAAGCAATATTTAAATTTGATAAAATATATTATTAAAAACGGTTCATTAACTAAATCGCGAAACGGTAATACAATAAATACAATCGGAACAATGTCTAAATATTCATTAAAAAATAAGACGATGCCTATTTTAACTACAAAGAAAGTGGCATGGAAAACCTGTTTAAAAGAACTGTTATGGTTTATAAATGGGGATACAAGTAATAAAACATTAAAAAATCAAAATGTAAAAATATGGAATGGTAATTCAACAAGAGAATTTTTAGATTCTAGGGGATTAACAAGTTATGAGGAAGATGAATTGGGTCCTATTTATGGTTATCAATGGAGAAATTGGAATGCTCCGTATTTAGGCAAAAATATTAATCATAGAGATAATGGTATAGACCAATTAAGTAATATTATTGAAAAGTTGAAAGATCCAGAAGAACGATTTTCTAGACGATTAATATTGACAGCTTGGAACGTGGAACAATTAAATCAAATGGCTCTTCCACCGTGTCATGTTTTATCACAATTCCATGTTTTAGACAAAGATAAATTGTATTGTACTTTATATCAACGAAGTGGTGACGTTGGATTGGGTGTACCGTTTAATATAGCTTCTTACTCATTTTTAACACATATGATTGCTGATATATGTGATTTGAAAGCAACGGAATTAACGCATTATATTGGAAATGCTCATATATATGAAAATCATGTTGAAGCTTTAAAAAACCAAGTAGATAGAGAACCATATGATTTTCCAATAGTAAAATTAAAATCAAAAAAACATATTGATAATTTTACTTTATCAGACATTGATTTAGTGAATTATAAATATTATCCATCTATTAAAATGGATATGATTGCTTGATTTGTTAAATAATATTTATTTTAATATTATTTAATATATATTATGTTTAATAATAGAAGAATTACACGCCCAGTTAATCCTGTTGTTTTAGAAAAAAATGACTTAGTATCATTAAATAATATTCGAAATAAATCATTGGAACAAAGAGTTATTAGTCGTCATCAAGCATATATTCAATCATTGAAAAATAAATTATCTGAAGTTGAAAAAAAAGTAGATGGTTCGGATGAAAGTAATGATCCTAGGGTTGATGGTTTAAAAGAACAATGTGAATTACAATCTAATTTATTAAAACAATATGAAGAAAAATTGGTAGGAATGGTTGGATATATTAAACGATTGGAACAAGGTCTTGAAAAGGTTAAGGAGTTGTTAACCAATAATACAAATACAGAAGACACCATTGATAAAATCCCTGAATTTGATGATGCTGAACAGCAAACCGAAGAAGTATCTGAAGAGGTGAGTGAAGAAGTAAGTGAAGAGGTGAGTGAAGAACTTACAGTAGAGAAAGTAAAAGAAGATGGTGATGTTGATAGTGTTGTTTCTTTAGAAATTGTAGAACAATAAATCAAAATTAATTAATAATTAAAATTGATTTAAAAATATCAAAATAAACCATCATTATTAAAAATGTTGGAAATTATAATCAATAACGAGAAAAAAGTATTTCAGTTTACTACTATTCTTCAGAATTTAAAAAATATTTCAAATGATTTAACATTGGATTGTAATGAAGATGGTTTATATGCTCAAGGAATGGATAGTGCTCATGTATGTTTATTTGAATTAAAAATAGGACCCGAATGGTTTGATACATATAAATGTAGTAAACCATGTTCAATGGGTATTAACTGTGAGATGTTGTTTAAGATAATATCTTGTATTAAAGAAGGACAACATATAGATATGAAGCATAATCCAAATACTTCTAAAATAACAATTGATTTATTAGGAAATAGTTATGATAAATCATTTGAGATGTCGTTGATTGATATAGAAAGTCAAATGGTTGAATTACCAGATAAAGAGTATACAGCAGATATAAGATTCGTATCAAAGGATTATGCCGAACTAGTGAATCAATTAAGTATATTTGGAAATAAACTTAATATACGTTGTAACGATAATATAATATTAAATTCAGAAAACGAATTTGGTAAAGTAGATATAACTGTAAAGGAAGAAGATATTATAGAATATATGATGGAAGAAGATAGTCAAATAGACGCCCAATATGGAATAAAATATATAAATATGATAACTAAATTTTCAAATGTTAATAAAGAAATTGGTATTCATATTAGTAATAGTTTTCCTATAAAATTTGTATATAATTTGGAAGATTGGAAAGATAGTAGCGAAGAAGAAAATGATACATTATCACATTATATAGCATTTTACTTGGCACCTTTAGAAGAGGAATAAATTATTTAATAGTTATAATTATAATTATATTATTTTTAATTCGGTAAAATTTTGCTATTCATTTCTGTAGGTAATTAAATGAAATATTTATTAGAAATAGGATTATTTATAATAGTATTATTTTTATATTTGCATATTTACTACCATTTAAAGGTTAGTAATGATTTAGAAGTGTATTCAATCCAACAGCCTTCTAAAGATAAATTAGAAGAAGTATGTAACTTAAGACAACCATTATATTTTGATATGGTTAATGAAGACATATTACAAAGATGTAATTTATCTTATATTGATGAAAATTATAATCCATTTGATGTTAAAATTAGAGATAACACTAGTGAAGATAAGGATAATTTATATTTACCTGTTTCTTTAAAGGAAGCTATAAAATTATTTAAAAATGATGATAATGGTAAATATATTACTGAAAAAAATCAAGACTTTTTAGAAGAAACAGCAATGGTTAAAAATTATAGATACAATGACTCTTTTTTAAGACCACCATTGGTTTCTAATTGTAAATATGATTTTATAACTGGATCAAAAAACTCATTTACACCATTACGATACAATTTAAATTATAGAAACTTTTTTTATGTAACATCAGGAACAGTAAAGGTATTGTTGATACCACCAAAAAATAGTAAATACTTGTATGAATACAAAGATTATGATAATTTTGAATTTAGGTCACCAATTAATCCTTGGGATGTTCAAGATAATTTTAAAAATGAATTTGAAAAGATAAAATCATTAGAAATAACTTTAGAAAAGAATAATATATTGTTTATTCCTCCATATTGGTGGTTTAGCATACAATATCAAGAAATTTCTAGTGTAGCTTGCTTTTATTACAGAACATACATGAATACACTTGCTATATCTCCTGAAATATGTATGAATTTATTACAACAAACAAATGTTAAACATGAATTTCTAGAAAAAGTTGAATAAATTGAATAATTAATAACTTATTATCATATAAATTATTAATAATATGAAACAATACAAGATAAGTATCGAAAACAGAAATTATGATAATTATGTATTTATAGATGTAAAAACGATGCAGAATGTTGAAACATTAAAAGTTAATCCTTTAAAAGAAAAATTATTAAATTATGATATTATAACTTATGAAAATGATGAATGTAAATTACTTCATTCAACCGTAAAATCATCAACATATATTCCTGGTGTATTAGTGTTGAAAAATAATAGAAAATTTGGTAAATATAAGCAGAAATTCTTATACAAATGTATTCCAGATGACAAACGGTTACCCATATTCTTAATCCCGTATCACATGAAAAATGGATTTAATAAAAATTATGTTAACAAGTATGTAATATTTAAATTTAAAAATTGGGATAATAAACACCCTTATGGGGAATTAGTTAATGTTCTTGGAAACGTATCATCGTTGGATACATTCTATGAATATCAACTATATTGTAAAAGTTTATATGCTTCTATTCAAAAATTTACAAAAGAAACAATGAAACAATTAAAATCTCATTCTCAAGAACATTTTATAGAACTAATAAAAGAAAAATATAATTTAGAAAATAGAATTGGGAGAGATGTTATTTCAATTGACCCAAAAACAAGTAAGGATTTTGATGATGCATTTGGTATGATTGAAAATGAAAGACAATTTATAATTAGTATTTACATTACAAATGTAAGTATGTGGTTAGATGTATTAAATGTATGGTCTTCATTTACCGAAAGGGTTTCAACTATTTATTTACCTGATAGGAAAAGACCTATGTTACCAACTATTTTATCAGATACTTTATGTAGTTTAAAAGAAAACGATGTTAAATTTGCCTTTACACTTGATTTATATATTAATAAGGAAACGTATAGATTAGATAATTATACGTTTAAAAATACAATAATTAACATAAGAAAAAATTATGTATATGATACAGACATTCAAGAAAATGATAAACTATATTTAAAAATGAAAGATGTATTGATTTCATTAAACAATAAAAAAGAATACAAATACATCGACTCTATACAAACAAGTCACGATTTGATAGCATATTTAATGATATGGATGAATTATACATCCGCTAAGGAATTAGTAAAAAATAAATGTGGGTTATATCGTTCTTCCAAAATGAATGATACATTTAAACCACCTAGTAATATAGATGATAGCATACAAAAATTCCTTAAAATATGGAATAGTTATGGGGGTAAATATTGTAAGTATATAGATTTAGAACGACACGATATGTTAGAATTGGATGCTTATGTTCATATAACAAGTCCTATTAGAAGATTAGTAGATTTATTAACCATGATGAAACTTCAAGAATCATTAAAATTAGTAGAATGGGGAGAAGAAGCAAGTTCATTTTATAACTATTGGACAAGTGATACATCAATTGACTATATTAATACAACGATGAGATCTATAAGACGAGTTCAAAATGATTGCTTATTATTAAATATTTGTAGCACAAATAAAAAAATATTAGAAACAATATACGATGGTTTTATATTTGATAAAATTAAAAGAAATGATGGATTGTACCAATATATGGTTTATTTAAAAGAATTAAATATGACAAATCGTATAACAACACGCCATGATTTAAATAATTATAGTTTTCAGCAGTTTAAAATATATATATTTCATGATCAAGAGCGTCTAAAACACAAAGTAAGGTTAGAATTTCAACATAAATAAAAATTATATACTATTTTAATAATTCAAATTTTTTATTTTTTGTTATATAGATAATATTATTTAATATCCAGATAAATAACATCCATTACCATCAATAGTTTGTTCTGGTGTTGCTACCCATACGATAGACAAAATCCAAAATATTATTATTAATATACTATAACAACATTGATATATTTTACCAAATAGTTCTGTCCATATACTTGAATCGTCATCTATTTCATTTAAATTATCATTTTTTTTATAACAACATAATAGACAACATGATCCACAGCAAAATAATACTAATGGACCAAATGTTATACCTAATTGCATTCCAAATAAGTCCCATCGTTCCATTACTCCATAACCGATACCTAATACACTAGTAAATGGAATAGCATTTAAAACCAATGGTGCAACAAAGTTTTTTCCATTTGGTAAACATTCGTCATCTTTATATTTCCAACAATCCTTTACTTTACAATACGTTTTATTTTCATAATTATAATGTGTTAAACACTTTCTTCCACATAAACAAATATTATTATTATCAGCATTTTTACAAGGAAATTTTTCAATGGTATTTACTTCATTAGCAAAAGAAGAACCGATAGATAATACCCATATAATTAATTGAATCATTAGACTATAAAATGTAAGTTTAAACAATTGATTTGAAGAATTCATTTTTGATTAACATTAATCAATAACGATTTTTAAAAATCAATTTTATCAATAATAAATTGAAATAATTTAAAATTATAATTTAGTATTTATAAAATGAACTATAGCGAATTATCCTATTCTATAACAAAAAATATAACAAAACAAGAAAAAAAAAGTAATGGTATATATTTTACACCACCATCTACCGTAAAATTAAATATAGAATTGTTAAAAAACTACATGTCGTCAATACATACAATATTAGAACCGTCATGTGGTTCTTGTGAATATATTAATTATATATATGAAAATTATAATTCTAAAAATATAACTGCTATTGAGTTTAATGAAACGATATATGATACAATAAAAGAAACGGTACCTAAATCTGTAAAATTAATACATGGTGATTATATAAAATATAATACTAATGACAAATATGACTTGATTATAGGAAATCCACCATTTTATGTAATGAAAAAAAAAGATGTAGATAGTTCTTATTACAAATATTTTGACGGCAGACCAAATATATTTATATTATTTATAATTAAATCATTAACAATGCTTAACAACAAAGGTATTTTAAGTTTTATTTTACCTAAAAATTTCCTTAATTCATTATATTATGATAAAACAAGACGTTATATCAATGAACATTGTAAAATTTTACATTTAATAGAATGTAATGATAAATATATAGAAACTCAACAACAAACTGTTATGTTAATCATCCAGAAAATAAAAGGTGTAAATAAAAAATTTATATTGAGTAAACAAGGCTATACCGTTTTTGGAGAACCAACGATAATATCTAATTTAAATAAATTATATATAAATTCAAAATCATTATCGGAGCTTGGATTTAACGTTTCAGTGGGTAACGTGGTATGGAATCAACATAAAGCAATATTAACAAATGATACAACAAAAACACGACTAATTTATAGTAGTGATATAATAGATAATAACCTATCTATTGTAACATATAAAAATGAAAAAAAGAAAAATTATATTAATAAAAAAGGAATAAATAAACCTATGTTATTGATTAATAGGGGATACGGTGTTGGAAATTATAATTTTAATTATTGTTTAATAAAAGGAGGTTTTGCATATTTGGTAGAAAATCATTTAATATGTATAACAAATAATAATGTTATCACTGATATTGAACTTATTAGTTTATATGAAAAAATAATAAAATCATTTGAAAATGAGAAAACGAAGGAATTTATAAAATTGTATTTTGGGAATAATGCGATTAATACTACTGAAATTAATTATATGTTACCTATATTTATTTAATAATTTACATTATTATCTTTTAATCGTTGTAATAATTGACTTTTTGTTCCAGATACTTTAAGTCTATTTTGCCTTAAAATGCCTTTTAAAACAGTAACTGGTGGCCCGGCAACCGTTTTAGACCTTTTTGTTTTACTTTTAGTTGGTGATGATGATTTTTTTCGTGTTCGTTTTTTACTAATTGTATTATTATTATTATTATTAGTATTATTTAAGTCTTTTACATTAAACTGCCAAGATGGATTGCATAATCCAGATACATTTTGCCATCTTAATCTTAAATTTATATATTTTCCAGAAATTGTAGGAAACATAATATTTTCATTATCAACAATTACTTCATTTGGGGCATTTTTCAATATAAAATCTTCTCTGGGAAATTGATCTAATTTCCAATATAATTCATTGTTTTTAAATTCACATAGTAAATATATTTTGTCTTTTGGTTTACCATTACTGGATGTTTTGTCGATAGGTTTTTGTTTTGTCCATATAATATCTTGTAAATAATTAATTAAGTCATCATTAATAAAACCACATTTCATTAAATTTAAATAGTCTTTAATTGTTTTTGATACAATTTTTTGTTGTGCTTTATAACTTTGAGATTTACCTTTGGGTGAAAGTTCATAATTTTCACGAATACGTTTTAATACTTTATTTACTTGATTATTATTAGTTAGTCCTGTTGTTTTCATAAGTTCAATGTTTTTTTTTGACCAAACACTTTTACCAATCGTTTTTGAATATGTCGTCATGTCTTTTTTTGTTAAATCAATTTTTACTCCTACAAGTTCAGCTACTTCTCCTAATCCTTCATTAAAATAATATTCATGATACGGTTGTTCAAATAAAGGCTGTGATACATTGCTTACTTGATAAAATTGAGGCAATTTTCCTAAACTGGATTGATGTTTATATTCTAATGGAATAAAAGTCCTTTTTGTTTTAGATTCATTTGTAATTCTAACAGCAAAATCATATGAATAACGACTTCCTCCACGTTGTCGAATATGAAATGTACCATCTGTTTGTAATCCAGTTTCTTTTTTATACATATCTTGTAATTTACTTTTTATTTTTAATGATTCTTTAAACCAATGTGTCCATCGTGGTTGATAAACGCTATCTTTATTTAAATAAGAGTGTGATTCATTCATTCTAAATATGAATTCAATCAGTTCTTCACGCATATCATTATTTTTTTTATTGTTTGCTTTTTTAACAGTATTTTTGTTACCATTCTGATGAAGTATTTTTTCAGCATGAATATCTAAAAATCGTATGTCGTCTAATTGTATAGGCGATTTTTGTTTTTTTTTTATTGTTTTTACTGGTGTATTTGATAAGCTTTGCAATACAGACATTATATAATATATAAACAAAAATATATTTATTATTACATTATTATGTTTTTGTTTGTTTATTTAAATATTTTTGCTTCTTTTTTTCTTTTTTACTTAACTTTTCTTGCTTTTTTTCTTTATTTTGTATTGTATTAGCTTTTTGTTCTTCAGCAAAACGCACACCTCGAGTTGTATTTTTGCCAAATTTTTTAAATGTATTTTTCTTTTTATCTTTTTTTGTAGAACGATTACCAAAGCCATCTTTTTTACCCATTGTATTTATATATATATTGTTTGATTTTATCAAAGATTATATATTTATTTCAATTTATTAATAATTTATTTGAATATATTTGTATGTATGTATGAAGAGTTATTGAATAAACACTTTTTATTAAATGCATCAATACGTAGACTATTAAATGTTGTTATAATATGAACTTTTTCTTTTGCTCTAGAAATAGCTGTATATGATATTTTACATCCGTTCCTTTTAAATGTATAATGTGAATCTA
>Ga0228624_1000184_pt1 | contig 37006 bp, 50 predicted proteins | sample 29DmetaG_FD_182744 | JGI IMG/M metagenome (GOLD analysis project Ga0228624, IMG submission 182744) | Seawater microbial communities from Monterey Bay, California, United States - 29D | ecosystem: Environmental > Aquatic > Marine > Coastal | place: USA: California | collected 2016-10-10 | reverse complement strand
CTGCTTTATTTGCTAATCTATCTGCATGATCGTTTCCTATAGAATGTTTATCCGTTCGATTTGTATGTGCTTCTACATGATGAAATTTTATATTTTTATGATTTTTACAATACAAGTAAGCGGTTTTTACTAATTCTAAATTAGGTATAGGTTTATTTTTACTATTTGGATTCACCCAATTTTTTTTATAACACTTTTCCCCATACGTTGTACAACATCGTATAGCATATCTCGAATCACTATAAATATGTATTATTTGATTGCTCTTAACTTCTGCGTCTAATATTGTGAGTGCTTTTATTATAGCCAATAATTCTGCTATATTATTGGTTTGTTTTCCTTTATATGTTTCACTGGTATTTCGTTTGTCGTTTTCACCAAACCATATACCATATCCTGCTCTTGCGTATGGTTTTCCATTATCTATACAAGCTCCATCTGTATATACGGATATTGCTGTATTTGATTCTTTTTCATTATTAATAGCGTTTTCTATTGTTTTTTTAACTAATTTATTTGGTTTATTTCTATTTATTACAAATTTATCCATTTAATTATAATGTATTTATTTTTTTTAATAAAAACATTATAACTTATTCAATTTGTTATTCTTCAAATAATGGCAAGTTATTTTTTCTTTTAAAATCAAATAACACTTCTTTGTTTGATTTATAAGCTTCAATATCTATCGTTTCCTTATCCGTTAATGCTTTATATATAATAACTGGTTCAACAATATTTATACTAGATAATTCCTCTTTATTAATATATTCAAACTCAAAATGGTCAAATACATTGATAATAGTAGTTAAATAAATATATTCCAATAATAGTTCTGGAAGTACACTTTCAAAAGAATTTTTACTACCTAATTTACAACAAAAATTTAAGAACGCTTTTTTAATTTGTATACCATGTTTTATTAATTGAGTATTTAATGTATTTACTATATCTTTTGTTTTTTTAAAATAAAAAGATGTTAAAAATGGTGTTATTATTTTATTATCCATAATTTCTTGCTGGTTTAAATTAAGTAAAGAATTATTAATATTTACTATTGAAATTATATCTTGTTTGTTATTATCGTAACTCATTGAGATTTCAATCGTATTATATCGTTTTTTTAGTACATGATTTATCGGTGATTCTGTATGCTTTTCAATAAAATATATGTTATTATGATAAATAATAGGCATTTTTATAATATTATTTTGTGTTAATATATGGTTTATTGATTTTGTTATTGAACTATAAATTAATTCACTATAATTTTCCATAAATGAAAGATTAGAATATGTTTTTTTTTCTGTTATTGTATCTTTTTTTTGAATTTCCACTAATTTATATGTATTATTTATTATTAACTTTGATTTTGATATTATATTTTTCGATATATCGTTATTTAACATATTATATATTATATACTTTTTATATTTGTATTTAAATTATACCGATTATTACTTATTTCTATTAACCATTAAATAATTGTTTATATAAGTTTCTGGAAAATTATAGAATCGAGCCGAATTAACTATCTTATTTTCATATCTTTTACTAGGATTTTTACTTATATTAAGATTACATTTAGTAGAAGAAATATATGAATTCATTATAAATACAGAAGCTTGATATGTTTTATTTGAAACGAATGATCTAATTTTTAATACTTCCAGTGTATAATAATTTTTATGTATTCCTTCTTTTTTAACGATAATGTTGAATAATTCATTAGACAATTTTACAATACTACCATAGACTTTTGTTTTTTTATTTGGTATAATAGTTGCCTTTGCTGATTTAATCTTAGGGGTTGCTGTAGGTAAACATATATTTCTATAACTAAATTTATAATTATCTAATATACCAATATCTAATAATTCAAAATGTTTTGATTTATTGTCTTTTAAACGATTATTGTATTTTAACATTTCATATTCAGACATATTTGAACCATAACAAAAAATAATATGGTTTAATTTTGGTTGATTCATATAATATATATTACTATTTTAATGAATCATAATATTTTCTTATTTAATATTATAACGATGAACAAAATGTTAGATTCATTACTAGGTCCATTAGGCCCTGAATATTGTTATTATTTCTACATTCTTATGGTTATTAGTTTAATTGTATTGGCTGCTGCTGTTGTTGGTGTTATCCGTCGTTTATTGACTGATAAAAAAGCTGAAATTATTACTCTTTTGGTATTGTTGGTTCAACCATTATTGGTTTACTTTGTAAACCGTCTTTTATACACCATGTGCATTGGTTCCGTTAAAAATCAAGCATTGATGTAAATACTATATAAATATTAATACAATTATTAATATTTATCAATGATATCACATATTATTGATTGATTGAATTGTTGATTTATTTCTGCTTTTATATTAAATGTCATCGATAAGAAATAATATTACAGTATTTAGTAAAAATCTTACAAGCTTTAAATTTGATACTGATTTTATTTACAATTTTATAGCAGGTGGATTATTAATTGCTATATCTGGTTATATTTCAAAATTTTATAGTAGTTATTTAAGTGGTTTACTATACGGTTCATTACCATTTGGTGCTTATTACCTTTACTTATATTCTATTTACAATGGAGGAACAAAAAAAGATTTCAAAAGTGACTTAGACAAAGGGGTTGACTTTGTAAATGGTTCGGTTATTGGTGGTATATTATGGGTTGTTATGGTTGCTGTTCTTTATTTAAATCTGCAAAATCCAATAAATATCGTTTTTATCGCTACATTTATTTACATTCTTATTATATTTATTCAAGTTTACTATATTAATAAAGGTAGTCAATATTTATTAGGATAATGGTAATAAATTTTATTTCAAATGTATTTAAATGTAATAGATTATTATATTATAATTAATATAACGATGGTCATTAAGATTGCTATTTCTGGAAAAATGTGTAGTGGTAAAAGTTTTTGTTCTAAGTTAATTAAACAACGCTATCCACAATTTCAATTATTTAGTTTTGCTGAAAAATTAAAATCGGTCACTCATGATTTATTTTGGGACCAATTTGAACTTGTTGGTGGTAAGGAAAATACTATATCTCAGCTTCATAAAAACAGAAGTTTATATGTAGATGTTGGTCAGCGCATGCGAGATATTGACCCTGATATATGGACAAAATATGTATTGAAAGAAACTAGAGGAGTTAATTTTGCTATTATAGATGATTTGCGATTTAAAAATGAAATGAATGCTTTGAAAAAGGAGGGATGGAAATTAGTAAAACTTAATATTACCAGGGACCAGCAAATACGACGGTTACAATCCACATATATTAATAGCGATGAACATATTTTAGGCCTGGATTCTGAAACAGAAAAAGATTTAGATGATGTATCTGATAGTGAATTTGATTTGGTTTTGGATCAATCTGAATGTGAAGGTGAAGGCGGTGTTAATGTTTATCATTTAATGTCTTGGGTAGATGAGTTAGTATCTGCTCATCCTACTATCGATTCTAATGTAGTAGGTACTAGTGGTATTGAAAATGATACTAATTGTTGTAAAAATGATTGTAGTGATTGTAACGATAATTATAAAATGGGAATTGTTGATTTTGAAAAATATATCAAAGACAATGGGGTAATTTGTTAATTTAAATTATAAATATAAATTATAACTATAATTTAAATGGAAAAAAAAGATGCCTATAATCAAACAGATTTCGGTTTTCATAATAATAATATAGAAAATATGATTAACGACTTTAAATCTCATTTAGAAAAAATAGATATAAATGAAGTAATGAAACATATACATTTGAATGAGAGTATTCCTATCATGAGTAGAAATGATTCTTGTCGTGTACCTGTAAATTTTAAGAATAAATTTGGTATGTGTGAACCTAGAATGGGTTTAAAATGTATGGTAGGAGGAGCTGGATTAAGTGTTATGTCTAGTATCATTGGCTATATTTTAATATTAACATTGGTGATATTTGTTTTAGCTTGTTTTTTAGGATATTTGTTTTATTTAAAACATCATAATCGTTGTGAAAATAAAGATTGTTTGTTTAGTTTTGAACGTGATTTTATGTTGCAAATAAAAAATGATATTTGTAGTTATGTGAAAAAAATAATTTGTTATTTATTGAAAAAATCCGTTTCTATTATTAATCATATCTCGAAATTTATTCATGTTTCTTTTGATATTTATAATAAAAGTGTTGACGAGTTATTATTACATATAGACAGTTGTGGCAATGATTGTATTGGTAATAGTGGAAATTGTTGTAAGATGTAGAAATTGTATACAAAATAATTTAATGTATTAAATGAAATAAATTATTTTTTTGTAAATGTTTTGTGATTCTTATTGTTTTTTTTTAGTTTTTTTGTGCCTGTTTTTATGGAGTTTTTTGTTATTGTTTTTATGGGTTTTTGATTTTCCTCCTTTTAATGATGTTGTTGCTAATTTTGCTAACATCTGATTTTGCATATTAGAGGTATTTTGAAGTCCTAATTTTTTAGCAAATGCGGTTTTTGCCATATTTGTTGCTTTTGATTTTGCTTGATTCACCATATTAGATGCTGTTTGAGCTGCTAATGATGCAGCTGTTTGTGGTGTTGATTGATTTTGTGATAATGGATTTCCTGTATAATCAAACATATTTGCTATTATTTTTTTTATTTTGGCTAATTCTACTGGATCGATTTCATTGTTGTTTTTTTCTTCTACTTCTTCAAATATCTTTTTAACGGTTAATGGATCCATTCCAACCGTCATTTTAGATATTTTTCTTATCAAATCTTCTCTTTCTTGTTGATTTACTTTTTTCATTATTCCCTCATTTAGTGCTGGTATATCACTAAATACAGCTTTTACTTTATTATCGTCAATGTGTTTTATTATTTTAGAAGAACGTTTTGTTATGTTACCTACTACGGTTTGTCCTTGTATTAAGTTAGCATTGTTTTCTATTTTTGATTTTATTTCATCTCTATGATTTATCGTTTCTTCACTATTTATTTGATTTTTCTTAGCAAAAAAATTAATTAGTGAGTCAGATGTATTATCAATATTTAAAACACATAATTGAGATACGATTTGTTTTCTTAGACCACCACTTGGAGTTGAACAACTCATATTAATATATATTGTTATTTTATTTTAAAATTGAATACTTTTAACAACCAATTATTTATTATTAAGATAATAATATATAATTATACATAATTATAATACAAACATGTCAGCAGTAGCAGTAGCAGTAGCAGTAGCAGTAGCACAATATATTCCAAACGATTTAATATCACATATCAGTGATTATGATTATACATCCCCTATTTATTTTACTAACAAGCATTACTATAAAAAAGGAGCTGAAATTAGAAATAAAGCGGTTATAAAATTACAAAAGTGGTATCGTAAAAATATGCTAAAAAATTATCATCCAAGTGATATATGGAAAAGTAGAGGTCTTATGATAAGAATGTATTTGGGGGTTTATATTGGTAATTATGAACGATTTATGCTATCTCTCCCAGATTCAATTGTTGATAAATTTCAAAGGGTAAATTATATTCAAGAACAAGAAATTAAAACTGGATTAGATGAAGCTTATTGTGTATTTAAGCAAACCGATGGCAAGAAAAGCGATGTCTTAAGATTCTTGCTTAATAATAAATTAAATGCTGAATATTATAGAATTTATGGTATATAGAAAATTATAAATAATTAAATTGTTGTTGTTGTTGTTGTTGTTGATTTGATTGATGGATAGTAATAACAAAAATAATATAAATTTTTATTATTTTTGTTATATAAATGGGAATTATGTTTATTGGTGTTATTGTTGGTTCTATGTTGTCTGTTTTTATTGGAATGCAACTTTGCGGACGTTGCTGTATGCGACCGCGTTATATTAATTTGGAAGATTATGATGAAATTGTTTGATTGTTTAATGGTTGATTGTTTGCATGATATTATTCATCTAGAAAAGACAACTGTTTACTATTCATAATTGTCTCATATATTTTAAAATTAACAGCATTTACTATCATTGCTCGTAGTAAACATACATGAATACCTTTCCATAGATTTTTTTGGTTGAATGCTTCGCGAATGGTAATATTTTGAGCGATTTGTCTTGATGCTATAACATCTATAGGATAAGTTAGTGTCCATGAAGCGAGACCTGTTAAACCTCCGCATATTAATGTATTGTCTATGTGTTTTTTGAATTCATAAAACGTTTGAAAATATACTCCCATGGCTAATGTTTCTCTTGTTGAAAGAGACAGTAATCCTCTTGTGGTTTTTATTTGTTTAAATGTTGCTTTCATGATGCGTTTATTTATAGTGTGTTTTTTGTTTTGTTTAGGTTTTGTTTGTTTAGGTTTTGTTTGTTGATGTTGTGTTTTATTGTATACTTGGTGTTTTATTTTAAACGATTCTAAAACATAAGCAAATGGTGATATAGCCATTCCTCCTAGAAGACCGGATGTAAAATGGTTTTGGGTATATTTATAGGAACGTTCATGTGTTGTAAAACAAATTACATTAAATAATGAAGAATAAAATAATGGAAATTTCCATCCTCTATAATATTGAGATACTGGTAATGAATACCATGGTTGTTTGTTTTGAATTAGAATCTTAGCAGTATCAAAAGGATGTCCTATTAATAATTGACCTAATCCTACACATGAAGAAGCTACAATATCTTTCATTTAGTTTATATATATTATTTATGTAAGGTTTATATAATATATATAAAAGGTTTATATCTTTCAATTTAATTGTTTTTACATTGTTTTACATTGTATTATTTAAATACGGCCATAATATTATCATAGTAATAATAATTACATTTAATGCTGCGTGGTTATGATCTTCTATTGTAATACGAGATGTTGAATTATACTTTGTATTGTACTTACTATTTAATATAATATCTACAATATCTATTCCGTAATTTGTTTTTGGATCTATATGATGATTTTCATGTTCTATCGGTTCGATAAAGCGATAATTTATATTATGAACGGTAGCATAAAAAAACGCCCATAACAGTAAGATGTGATTATTTAACATTATTTTAAATGGAAATTTGGAACTTGATGTAGTAAAAGTTAATGTTGGGGAGAGATAGTTGTTTAAGATTATTAGCAATCCTCCTTGTGTTAAGAAATTCTGCACAAATTCAATAATAACATTTGTAGGTCTACGATTTATAGACGTATTGTGATGTGTTACTGCGTGAAAATCAATTGTAATTTCAAGTATCGTTTCTATAATTCTATTTAATAGTGGTATTCCATGTATTTTTTTAAGAATACTATTTGTTGAATGTTTATACATTTTTGTAAAATTATAAGAATGAGAAATATAATGCATTAAATATCCCCAAAAAGCTATAAATATATAAGTATATATACCAGAAATATAAGACGATATTGAATAACCAGTTGTAAAATAAGATATGGAAATAATAGATAACACAATTGAAAACCAAAATAAATAATTTGTTTTTAGACTATTATATATTGGACTAGATGTATCTGTATCTGTATCTGTATCTGTATCTGTATATGAGTTGTTTTGCAAAGATTTAGTATTATTCATGAGTAATTTAAGATATATAAAAAGTAGATATATTTTATCAAATATATACGAATTTATGACAAGCGTTAAATGTTGGTATTATTAATATTATTTTTATTTAATGAATAAAGATGAAAATGTTAATGAAACAAATAGTAAAGATAAATTGGGAGAGAAAGAAGTAAGAGAAAAAGAGAAAGAAATAAAAGAGAAAGAAGTAAGAGAAAAAGAATGCACTGATAATCGCGGTGGTTATGTCGGTATTAGAAAAAGGATAAGAGATTTTATTGTAAATAAACATGTAGAATTTATAAAAAATTCGGGGATGTCACCTGATCTCGCTTCACTTATTATTAAAATTATTCATTTTAGATTACCATTTGATTTATTTTTAGCTGCTCACTTGTCATCTCCATTTTTGGCTTTATGTTTATGGATTTTTGTTATGTGTGTTTTTTCTTGCTTTTTATATTTAGATGGATGTGTATTATCATCCATAGAATATAAATTAAATGGTAATAGTTTAAATGTCATGGATATATTTTTGTGGATGTTTAAAATGGAACCTAATTTTAAAAACAGATACAAGTCTACTATTATAGCTGCTATTATTTATTTAAGTTTATTTTTTCTAATGGTTTACAATAAAGGAGGATTTGCTATTAATAATTTAAATAAACTTATGTATTTTATGACTTTTTCTTATTTTACTGGATTTATTTCTTATGATAAACAAGTTGATAATGTAGAAGAACTTGTAAAAACATTTTATAATTAATTGTAATTGTGTTATGTGGATTGTGTTATGTGGATTGTGTTATGTGGATTGGGTGTGGATTGGGTGTGGGTTGTGTGTTGTTTTAAATTGAAATATTAAATTTACTATTAAAAATATATTAAATTTAATACTTAATTATTAATTAATGGGTAATTGTTGTAAAAAAGATAGTGTAATTGAATATGCTTGTAACAGAGATGTATTTATGAGAAATTTTATTAATTGGAATAATGTCGATGATTCCATACCAATGTTATCATTTAAAGGTCAGAGGATTTATTGTAAGGTTGTGTCTGTATATGATGGTGATACAATTAAGGTAGTGTTTCCGATCATAGGTTCCGGTTCTATGAAATTGTATAAATGGAATTGTAGGGTTAATGGAGTAGATACTCCTGAATTAAGAACCCGAAATCATTTGGAAAAAGATGTAGGTTATAAAGTAAGAGATAAATTAAGAGAAAAAATATTGGGTAAGGTCGTTTATATTGTATGTGATACATTTGATAAATATGGTAGATTGCTTGTAAATATATATATTCATGGGGAAGATATATCAAAATGGTTAATTGATAATGAATATGCTTTTAAATATGATGGTGGTAAAAAACGCAATTGGGGTGAATTTTTAGAAAATAAGGAAAAATCAAAAAAAGGATATCATAGCGATACTGAGATAAGTGATGATTTCGAAGACGAGATTGAAGATGAAGTGATTGTGTAGTTGGGTGGTGGTGGTGTTGTTTTATGATTTTAAATTTAACATAAATAAACCAGCTATAACTAGAGCAATGCCAATTGATTGAAATGTTGATATTTTTTCATTAAAGATAAAATAAGATATTAGAGTTGTAAATAATACTACTAGAGGCCATACAAATGCCACAGAGTAAGAACCATTGTTTATTTCTAATACCTTCCAAAACATATATATACCAAAAAAGCCTGCTATGATTGAAATAATAAATGCTATTAATAGTGTAGATGTTGTTTTTTTTGTTACTATTTCTTTTATATGTTGTAAATAGTTTACTGCTGTTGTTGTGTTTTTTTGAGATGATAATATTAATATGATTAATAATACTAACGCAGGAAATCCCAATCCCATTCTTAGTACATATAAATCCAATGGTGTTACTGCTTTTAATAAATAATGCTTTGCTAATATCGTGGTTAATGACCAAGAAAATCCAGATAATAAAGCAAATAAATATGTTTTAGGTATGGATAGTAAATAATTTATCATAATTGTATGTATATATTAAATATATAATAATTTGGTGTAAAAGTGGGAAGTTTGAAGTGTAGGGTCAATTGGACAAGGTGATTGTTAATATAAATTAGATTAGTTAATATATAATAATAAATATGTATTTATTTATTATAATATGTTGAGTAGACGTAAACGTTTACAAAAAAAAGCAAAAAGAAGAAGGAGTTTTATAAAAAAAAGTAGTAGTATGGAAGCGGTTCCATTGGATAATAATATCACTCTTAATAGTTGGATGGAAGATAATTATACAGAACATACACTTGTTTTTGAAAATTTAAATGTCGTTCCAGCTACACATAATTCTGGTGCTGTTTTTTTTAAGAGTGTAAAACATTGTATTCCATGGGGATGGGCAAAATGTCAACATTTAACTATTATGGAACAATTAAACAATGGTATTCGTTGTTTGGATTTGCGACTTAAATTGGTAAGAGATAGTTCAGATAATTCTCATTATCAAATCGTTCATTTTTTTGAATCGAGTTATTCGTTTATGGATATTATGAATGATATTGGTACTTTTTTAAAAGAAAATCCAAAAGAAACCGTATTTGTGATGATTAAACCAGACTGGAATACACGAGGAGATTGGAGATTCAATGATTTGGATATTTTGTGGAAAAAGATAAAGGATTTGGATTTTGTTTTAAAGAAAAATGAGTGTTATGATGGAAATGATAAATTGTTACTGAACGAACTTCGCTTCAAAAATATAAGAGGTAAGGCGTTTATTATGCCGGATGGTCATTTTTATCATAGTTACAAAAATATTGAGACGGTTGATAAGGTAAATGGAACATTGGATATTGATTCTATACATGATGTAAAAATTGTTTATCCAAATTTTATTAATAAATGTGTTAATTGGAATTCTGGAACCATTCGTGTTGCTAAAACAAGAATCGAATCGTTTCTTAATGATAATATTAAAAAACAACAAAATATTAAACGAGTAATGGAACCTGGTGAGAGTGAAGGTGGAAGTCGTGGGGGTGAAAGTGAGGAAAAAAAAGTTGAAGGTGATGATGAAGAAGTAATGAAGGAATATAGTATTAGCAATACTGTATTGGATATGAAAATGTATGAAAGAAATGTATTTCCTTTAATTGAAACAAATGTTTTATTATGGAAAGGAGTTCTTCCACCTTATATTTGTTGTAGATTCATGCACCCTTATTTGAAACGAGATTGTAGTAAACAAAGTAGTAGTAGTAATAGTGAAATTTGTTATGTAAAAAAATTAGGATTTCTTTTATTGGATTTTGCTGATCCTAATTTGATTCGTTCTTTATTAAGTAATAATAGATGTAGATAAATAATATTGTATATTATTTGTATATTATTTGTATATTATTTGTATATTGTATATTATTTGTATATTGTATATTATACAATATTGTATAATATGCTTAAGATATAACTAATTTATATTGATAATGTATATGGAAAATTTTAAAAAAACATTGATATTATTTTTAATGGGATGTATACCTTTACGAATATTATTTGTTGTAATTGCCAAGATAGTAAATATTAAGTATTTGTTTTATTTGGGTATTTTAGCACTGTTCCCCGCGTTTAATTTTTTATTTTTACATTTTAATTCAAGCTATAGACCCAAAGGTGTATTTGGTCAAAAAGCATGGTGGAATAGACTGGTTCATGGACTATTGTATTTGGCATTTGCTGTTGTTGCTATAATAGGCAATAAAGATGCTTATTTGTTTTTATTAATTGATGTTATTTATGGGTTCAGTGCTTTTATTTATCATCATTGGACAAATGGAGATTTTAATAAATTAATAGCAAAAATGTAAGTTGGATTTATAAGTGTTTTTTGGAATAATATATAATTCTATATATAATTATGAAGTCAGACAAAAAAAATTGTTGTTTTGTTGGAACCAGAAAAAAGAAATGTATAAGACAAGATGGAAAGGTTTTTGGTTTGCCTCGTAGATTTACTAGAAAAAAATGCTTAACCATGAAAGTAAGGGGGTTTAGCATGAAAAGTAGTTGTGCTCCTTATAAATATTGTAAGCGAATGCGAAAAACAATAAAAGGAGGGGCTAAAAAAGGAAAGAATATGAAGGGGAGGACAAAGAAAAGAAAGGGTAAGAAAACACGAATAAGAAAAGAAAAAGGGAGAGATAAGGGTAAATCAAAAAAACAGTTTTTATTTAATCCAAATGTTCCTAGTAAATCGTTTGACGTTTATATAGATAAAAATCCAAATGATACTATACCTATCAAATATAAAACATTAAACGATGTCAGGGATACTGTTTATAAATTAGAAAAGTTGTATAAAGCAGGAAAATATAGTCATAAGCGTATTTGGCAGGTTGGTATGATTATGTATGTAAGATTAAAGGTATATTATGATGGTAAAGGGATTGGTAAAGATAAAAAGGTTAAGCAATATAAATTAGCCAAACGTTATTTTAAATTTTTAGGTAAACGTACTAAGGTAAAGGGGGATAAAAATAGAATGAAAATGACGTTTAAGGTGTAGTAGTGTTTGTATAGTGTTCTAGTGTGGTGTGTTGTGTTGTGTTGTGTTGTGTTGTATGTTCGTCTATTATCATGTTTCATTAATTATATACAATTATATACAATTATATATAATTATGGTACCAAAACGTTTCATCTATTGTTATTGGGTGTGGACCTGGACTATCTTATATTTAATTGGAATAGCAAAACCTTCGCCTATGCTTAGTTCGCTTTCTGCTCTTATATTTACCATTTATAATCAACTTTTTAGTAAATTTAAAGATGTTTATAAATGGGATTTTAAAATAGCAATTATATCTTTTGAACTATTTGTTTTTTCACTACTGTTTTATTATTCTGGCGCTTTTGACTTTTCAAAAATGTCTTTTAATATTTCTTTATTTTTCAAAGATATTTACTACAATATTTTGATTTTCAGTATTTACTTGTTTATTTTACATAGAAATAATAAAACATTTGATACAATTTATTTTAAAGAACTTCCAACACAAGTTGAAAATAGAGGCAGTGTATTTAATTATATACATAAACGGATATTTGGATAGATTGTTTTATTTACCATCTGTTATACTCATAAATTCTTGAATACCATTGAATATATTATTGGATTTTGGATTTTCAAAATGTTTTAAGACCGTATGAAGTGCTAAGCGGTTTGTTGTTGGATTTTTCATCATTTTCCACATGAGATATATATTAATTCGTTTGTCTAATTCTGTATCCGTTAATGTTCTCCATTTGTTTTTGAATTCTTTGTATAACTTCATATAAGTTAATGTTACTTTGATTTCATTCATATCAGTAAAATATTTCTCAAAAAAAGTGTTAAATTTAGCATCTTCCATTAACTCGGATAGATCATTGAAAAATTCATGATTATTTAGAATCGATTGTCCTTTTTCTAATAATTCTGTATCTTGATTATTTGTTATTACCAATGATGTTTCTGTGTTTGTGTTTGTGTTTGTGTTTGTGTCATTTTCTAGTGGTTTATTTATTGTAGAAGATAAAGGATATAATGGAGATAAATTCATTAATAGAAATTATAAGTCACTATCTTTATATATTTTATTTTGAGTGATAAATAATATTACTATATTTTATAATGGCAAAAGGATTAACATGCTGGAGCAGAAAAAACCGTGCTGGTAAACTATACCGCGTTTGTAACAAAAGTAAGGGACAAAAAGGTGTTTATAAAAAAGTAAAGAAAGGCAAGACCGCTAAGAAGGTAAATGGAAAAAAAGGTAAGAAAAGAGGTAAGACCGCTAAGAAAACGAAGAAGGCAAAAAAAGGTAAAAAAAGAGGTAAGACCGCTAAGAAAAGAACTCCATTAGCATTGCGTCGTCTTCGTTAAGTAATATAACTTTAAGTTTAAAGTATAATGAATTATTAATAATATTAAATTGAATTATTAATAATATTTTATGGATATGGTATAATTAAAATGATTGGAAGTGCTATGACTAAAATGAGGTGGTTACAAATGATTAGTATTAAGGATTGTGGTAAACTAGTAAATGGTTCGTCTTGTCCGTGTGGTAATAAATTAAGATTGGTTATACTAAGAATACCTTTAAATGAACAGGAAGAAAAACATAGTAAAATGGATATACTTAAACATCAAATAGATTATAATAAATGTTGTTTTAAAGAAAAATACCCTTATTAGGTGTTGAGTTGAGTTTGAGTTGTTTGGGATTCAATATTTAAAAATATATATTAAATATACTTTTTTATTATTTACTATATGTCTGAACTAAAAAATGATAGTGTTAATGATAATGTTAATCACGATAATAATGTTAACGATGCCGATAATAATGATAGTATAATGGTTGATTTGGATCAATACAAGGATATGGATTGGGATTTGCTGGTTAGTAGTGGAAATGGTGGTGGTAGTAGTGGAAATGGTGGGGGTAGTAGTGGGGGTAGTAGTGGAGATGGTGGAAAAGAGGTTTTACAATTTATACCTAGAAATGATGATGGTAAACGATTTCACATATTAGCTACCATCGAAATGATGAGAAAAGTAGTTGAAACTGATCCTGAATTTGATCATTTGTTTAAAAAATTATTAGATAAGGTTTGTCATACTGCTCCAGAGATTTTATATCTTAGGTGGAATGATATATATCGTTTTTGTTTACATTATTTCGGTAATTTGGAAGATGAACGGGGTTGGAGCCAGCAGATATTACAGATTTATAATAGTAGAATTAGACAATATAATGCTTTGTTTAAATAAGTGATTTGGTTGTGGGTTTGTGCATATTCAATGACCATGCTATTCCTAGAAAATATAATGGTATTATTGGTAATAATGTTTTTATATGGTTTGATTGACTTAATTCTTTATATGTTAAATAACTTCCTACGATTACTCTTATTCCACTAAACCAAAATTTTTGAACGGTTTTCCAAAATTCTAACTTGTCATTATGTAATTTTTTTTCTAATACAGTAGGCTGTATCGTAGGCTGTATTTTTTTGTGAGCTTTTGGGGGTGTTTTTAAATAATAATATACTATGTAGTTTGGTATATTAGATATTTCTCCTACACCCATTATGTAGAACCAATTGAATTTGTTTGGATCGAGAGACATGTAGTATATGGATGCCAAATGATGATAATAATAGGTTGAATGTAATAAGTTTATTTCTCGTTGTGTAAGTAAATATAATAGGTCAAATAAAAAATAACCGGATGTATTTACTCGTAATTGACGTGATGTTCCATATAACCATATAAATGAGCTTGTGGTTGCTTGTATTAAAGCAGTTGAGTTCATTGCTAGTTTTTTATTTTGAACTCGTTGAAGAAATTGGTTCAACATGGTGTATTTAAAAAAAGATAAAATTATATCACCGGTAATCATATAATTTTATTTATTTTATCTGTTTAAACTGTTTGGTTAATTTATTTGTGATGGATGTAATGTTATTTGTTATGTGAGGGTGTTTAACGGCGCTTTTTGTTGCTTTTTTTGTGGTGTTTCTTGGATTTTTTGTGGTGTTTCTTGGACTTTTTGTGATGCTTCTTGGATTTTTTACGGTTCTTTTTGGATTTTTTGTGGTGTTTCTTAGACTTTTTGTGGTTCTTTTTGGATTTTTTACGGTTCTTTTTGGATTTTTTTTTGCCACGTTTTCTTCCTCCAATAATGTCGTTGTTTTCTTCTTCTTGTTTTTCTTCTTTGTTTTCTTCTTGGTTTTCTTCTTGTTTTTCTTCTTGGTTTTCTTCTTGTTTTTCTTCTTGTTTTTCTTCTTTGTTTTCTTCTTGGTTTTCTTCTTGTTTTTCTTCTTGGTTTTCTTCTTGTTTTTCTTCTTGTTTGGTGTTAAACATATCAAATAATGATCTTGAGTTTTGGCTTTTTTCAGGATTTAAGTTAGACATTATAAATTATAGTTAGATTAAATTTGAACGCAATATTCACTAAATATAATTAATTATATAGAGGATTGTGTTTTGTGGGTTGGATGATTGATAGGTGTTGGATTGGGTTGTGTTGTGTTGAGTTGGTAGGGAGTGTGTTATTTTTTCCAGCAGAAGATTAGTTCTTTGCCGCGGCGTTGGGATTTGTTCCAATTGGATCCTGGTCTTCGGACCAATTGGTATTCTTCGTTGTAGGTAGATGGTTTCCATCGTTTCTTTATTTTTTCATACATCATATCTGGCATATTGATACACATATGTCGGTTTTTTGGCAGATGTTTGTAGGCTGATTTCATGGTTGGTACTATGAATTCATCGTAGAATTTTGCTGAGTCGTTTAGTTTGATGTTTTGAGAACTGGATGGTTGTTTGATTTGGTTGTTTTTGTTTTCATAGTTCGTCATATGTTCATACACTTCTAAATACTCATATGGAGGAGACGTAAATACATAATCGTATTTTGGTAGTTTGGAGATGTCTACGGTTTGTGCTTCTTTCCAGACCATTGTCACCTTGCTTTTGGTGTAAGGTTTTAAAAGTTTTATGATTTTATCATAACCAGGTTTTAGGGATTGATTGCTGTCTATTCCAATGTAGTCTATGTCGAGTGCCATTGCTGCTATCATTCTTGCTCCCCATCCAGCGGTGAAGTCTAAGACCGAAGTAGCCTTGTATTTTTTATACATTTGAATGGCTGATGCTGGACGCATGGTATTTACAGTTCCCCATTGTAAGTCGATGGCATTTCTTAGTGATCGGTCTACCGTATATTTATAATCTCTGTGAATTCGTTTGGCAAACTGAAGCACTTTATCTCGCTTTTTTTTGTTTTTCCATAGTTCCACAAAGGAACGGTTTCTGTATTTGGTTTTTCTACGCATTCTTTCTGTTCCCCAGTCTACTGTTCTATTGCCTATATGAGAACGTGGGTTAATCTCTGTTTCTGCTAGGCGTCTTAGTCTTAGAAATTCATCTATCGCTTCTTGTTTACTTATCTTACGGTATGGGTAAGTGGTGTCGGTCCACTTTCTATCTTTTTTGGTTTTGTTTGCCTTTTTGGTGGTGTGTTTTGCGTTTTTGGTGGTGTGTTTTGCTTTTTTAGTGGTGTGTTTTGCTTTTTTGGTTTTGTTATTTGGCATTATAAAATAAGATATCGTTTTTATATTATAATGATATTATTTTCTGGTTTGTTTGTTTATTCTTGTTGTTAAATAATACTATATATTACTATATTATATATTGTAGTAACTATGAATGGATGGAAATTAAAAACATGGAAAATAAATCCTAGTAAATTACAAAATTGGAAACGTCTTGATCCAACGTTTCCAAAAGAAAAAGCCACTGATTGTACTGTAAATGTATTGAGCTATTTAGGTGTCTTTGATTATTTAATACCGGATGAAGAAGTTAAGTTTAAATCATATATTTTAAATATAAAAGGCAGGTCTACAACTTTGGAAGAAATAATAGGTACTATTTATGATAAAATACATCTGTTTACACAAGAAAAACAAAATGTTAAATGTGTAATGGATTCAGTTGTTTATAATCCAAATGGTAAATATATACGGGAAAATTGTGAATATATGAGTGGCTTCTTAAACAATGTTGATGATATTATGAAGAATGGTGAATATACTATATTTAATTACAATCGATACGATGGCTCAGGACATAGTGTTGTATTGGGTAAAATAAATGGTAATTTATATATTATTGATCCGCAACAAGAAACAATAAATAAAGAACAAGAAAAAATGGATATTAACAATAATAATAATTGTATTCACGTGCGTTCTATTTCATCTTTATTTAAAGATTATTTAACCAGAGAAAATGTTCGTGCTGTATATTTTATTCTTGTAAAAGATCCAATCGGTAAACGAACTTCAACGCCACCAATTACTGTTCGTAAACCAAAATCACCTGAACGTCCTTTAAAAAAAAGAAGATATTCTGGTGGTAAGAAAAAGAAAACCATCAAAAAACATAAGAAAAAAAGTGGCAAGAAAAAACTAAAACATACTAGAAAATATAAGAAAAAGAAAGATAATAAGAAAAAAAGTGGTAAGCAAAAGAAAACCATCAAAAAACATAAGAAAAAAATTTATTTGTATTTATAATGTTTGATTGTTATATTGTATATGTATATGTATTTGGGATGTATATGTATTATGGAATATTATAAATAGGATATGGTATTTGTTTTTGTGTCAGTGAAAGCAAATATAAAGTTTTTCATATGGTCTCGTTCTATATGAGTTTGAAGTAGTGAGGAAGCATCATAACATACCTTATTGGTTTCTATATTGATCCACCAATTTGTTTTTATAGGTGTTTGGTATATATGTGCTTCGGTGGTGTTACTAGGATTATTGTGTTGAGTAGCTGTAAATAATATATATGGATATTTGGAACGTTTGGGATCTATAATGTATCTAGTATGTGGGTGCCACATATCTATAGGGCATCTATTACCTCTAGGCATTCTTCTAAGTCGCGGAGGGTTTGTTGGTTTTAATTCCAATGTAAATGGCCTCTTATATAATAACAGTTGCTCTGTAATTTTATCTAATTTGGTTTGGTCATTGGTTACTTCTGGTGTATGTTTAGACATTGTATTGTTCTGTATTGTGTTTTGATTATATATAATGGGTGGTATAATTAAAAATATTAGTTTAAATTTTTAATCAATTTGAAAGATTACTGTTATGTTGTGTTGTGTTGTGTTGTGATATTTAATTATATACGACCATCAGCACTAGCCAATCCATCATAATTATCTTCATCTGGACCAGTAGAGTAAGCATCTTCTTCATCTTCATATTCATCATCCAAATTATCTTCATATAATACGAACAATTCACCTTCGCCCATAGTTTTAATTGGTTGATTATCTTGATATTGAACAAATATAGGAATGGACTTATGTCTTTCTTGAGTACTTATCCAGGAGTCTATGTCATCACACCATTGAGCATAGTCAACTCTATAATTATTTACAGATTTATCTTGGCTAGTTTTGAATAGATGTTCGACATAATTTATGGCTTCATTCCAAGTAAATCCATCATTAAACCATTCTTCACGTGTAGCAGGACCCAATTGACTTGTATTTATAATAGTATAGTAAATGTATTCGTATTTGGTTTCAATGCACATCTTATATTTATATTAGTGTTAATATTATTCATGTTAAAAATAATATTAATTCAATTTATATGATGTGTTCTTATATATTTTATTCGTATTAGTTTAATTACACTTCTGTTTGATTTGATAGGGGAGTGGTGTCTGTTTCCAGTGGTGATTGTTTTGAACTTAATTCTCCCAATGTGATCATCTTACCATGTTTTCTCAATGCTCTCTTGCAAATGGTTTGTAATATTTTGAAATAATAACATAATATTAAGGTATATGTTACTATTAATACTGTCATTGAACCAATTAACCAATCCATTAAAATAGCATTGGTTTGTTGTAGTTCTTGAAAGTGACTATTATTAGCGCGGTTGTATGGGTCATAATGATGACCTCTTGTGTCGTAATGAATATAAGTATCGCTCATGATAGTTTGGTATGTTGTTTATGTTGGATGTGTTGTTTTTTATTGTTGTTTCAATTTAAAATCTCTGATATTATTTATTAATTTCATCCATTTAGTACTATCGTATTTGCATTTATCCGGATGATATTTTAGTGCTATTTTGCGATAAAGTTTATCACAGTAATGTTTATTTAATGATTTTATATCAGATGGACAATCTATTGGTATTTCATATGGTTTTTGTTGTTGTTGTTGTTGTTTTTGGTATTGTTTTTGGTATTGTTGTTGTTTTTGGTATTGTTGTTGTTTTTGGTATTGTTGTTGTTTTTGGTATTGTTTTTGGTATTGTTGTTTTTGTTGTTTTTGGTGTTTTTGTTTTGCTTCTCTTTCGCGTTGTTTTTGTTTTCTTTCTTGTTTGGTATTATTGAATTTCATTTTATTTTTGTAATTTTTTGACTTTTGTTGCTGATATTTTTTTGATTTGTCTACCTTTTTTTTAGGTGTTGACTTTGTTGGTTTCTTATATCTGTATTTATCTGGATTTTCTAGCTTATCTATATCTTGTTTTAATTGTGATATACATGTGCTTAATTCTGGTGTTGGTTCTTTATTATACTTTTCTTGTAATTTGCGCATTTGTTTATGCTTTTTTCGCAAAGGATTTGATGTTGTGTTAGGTATTTTTACATCATCCGCGTCATCCGTGAAACAACCAAAGCGATTGTTTGTATTGGTCGTGTGTTTTGCCTTATTCATAATGTTAATGTATGTTAATGTATGTTAATTTAATTATTATTAATCTATAATAAATAAATTTTAAAGCAATTTAATTACTTAATCATAATCATTGTAATCACCTTCTTCGCAAATACGACCTATTAGTAAAGCACATCCTATCAGTCCACAAAAAAAAAATAAAAGCTCAAACATTATAATATTTGTTATGGTTTTATTTTTATTATGTTTTTTGTTTGTTGTTTGTTTATTTTTGTTTGTTTTTTGTTTGTTTTTTGTTTGTTTTTTGTTTGTTTTTTTGTTGATTTAGTTTTAATTTTAGTTTAGGTGTATTGTTAATAGCGTCTGTTTCTATAACTACTATATCCTTTTCCAACCATATATCCAATCATAAATTCTCTGAAATTATCGTCATCATTAGTAAATATTAGTATAATGAGACCACTTACTAATAAAGAGGCTAATGATAATAATAATTGTTCGATATTTGTTAGTGGTCTGGTTTGATTTATTTCAATGCATATAGGGTTTTTTTGAGGTGGGAACTCACATAAACTAGTGTCTATTGTCATCATGTTATTTTTTAATTTTATTTTTGATATATTGTTCTTGCGGCTGGTATTGTCGTGTTTTGATCCTGATAAATCATTCATTATAATTCCCATTATAAATCCTTCACTGAAACCTGCTTCTACACATGTAAGTATAGTAATAAAACTTAATAGTATTATTGTTGTTTTCATGTTTGTTCTGTTTTTTGTCTTGTTTTGTTTGTTTTTGTTTGTTTTAGTTTGTTTTAGTTTGTTAATAATTAAATGTTATAGTACAAATAATTATTCAATTTGAATCTTTGTTGATTTGGGAGAGATGTTAGTTGGGATTAATAAATTGAATGATTATAATATATCGTATTGTTTTAATATAAAATATAAGTATTATGAGTTCTACAAGTATTATGAGTTCTAATTCAAGTGTTAATAATGAGATTGCCGAATATCAAAAAAAGATTGAAGAGTTGAAGCAAGCAAAGGTTAAGATGAATTTTGCGAGGTGTTTTGAGTTGGATCAAGATGAGGTGGATGGGTTGGAGAATTTTAGTGTTGAAGCTAACTATGAATGGGTGGACCATGCCAATGATGAATATGGCCATTCTGCTATTGCTGTATTGCATGTTAAATGGGGGGCAAATGGTAACGAGGAATTTGTGAGGATTGATTATAGTGAAGAGCAAGGTTGTGGGACAGAAAGCAGATATAGTCCTACTGTTTACTGTAATATTAAAGGTACTACTGCTGCTAAAAAGTTGGTGTTAAATCCAGAGAATATTGATATTAAAAAAGAAGAAGAATGGGACGATGATGATTACAAGGAATTAAGAGATATTATTAAAAGAATGGTTAATGAGTGAGGTTGATGAGTGTGATAAATAAAAACTATAATTTATAATTTTTATTTTTGTTGATTTGGGAGAGAAGTTATTTTTGATTTAGTTTTTGTTTGAGGTCTTGTATTTCTTGTTCTTGTTTTTTTAAGATTCCTATAATGGTTGTGAATATTTCTTCTTTAACTAATTCTTCGTTTTTTCTAGGTGGGATAAATACATAATTTCTTTTATCTTGCATTTTATTAATTCGTTCTTCTATTTGTTGTTTTCTTGTTTTAAACGATTTTAAATCGTCATTATAAATTTCAGTTTGGGTATCACGAAAAGATTTTTTTATATCTTTACCATCTTCAAAGTATATACGTTCTGTTCTGTTATTATTTGTAAGAACTACTGTTCCTGTCACGTCTAATCTATTTGTTAGAGGTTTGATTAATTCTTCTAAGTATCGTATGGATTGTTTTTTTAATTTTATTTTTTTTTGCTTTTCTTCTTCTATCCTTTTTTCTAGGTTTCTTTTTTCCTCGTTAAGTCGTTCAAGTTGTTGAGTTAATAAAGACATGATGATATATTTTATTAAAATGATTATTATTTTATATTATTTCAATTTTTATTTTGTTTGATTTGGGAGAGAAGAGAGTTATAGAAATATATTAAAGAGATTTCATTTAATCATTAATATAATGACCTTTAATGAATCTGTTGAAAATTCAAATGACGAAATGTCTAATCAAGAAAAATACCAAATCTCAAAAAATAATATGTTGAATAGTATAGAACAAGAAACGCCAACAATTATATTAGTTGGCTCTGGTTCAAATGGTAAATCATACTTAACAAATGAATTAAATAATGTTATACAAGATAAAGGATATTATGTTTATTCACCCGACGAATCTTGTTCATGGAGCCAACATGATTTCACAAGTAAAGTGGATGATCCAGAAAAAAAAGTAATACATTTTCCATTTAATCCATTACAAAAATGGAACCTTCAACCAAGACCAGAATTATCTTTAATTAATATGGAAGATATAAGATGGTAATTATTTTTATAAGAATGTATGATTTAAATTCTTATAAAAATATTGTAAACTTTGTAATAAAAACTATAATTTATAATTTTTATTTTTGTTGATTTGGGAGAGAAGAGAGAGAGAGGAATATGTAGTGTGGAATCTAATACTCTACCACCTACCCCTCCCCTATCACTCCTCCATCTACTCTCCCTACTACCCCTAATCTACCCCACTTTTCTACCCTATCATCTAGAACCCTATATACTACTAACTCAGAAACCGGTAAGATAATGAGAAACCGGTAAGATAATGAGAAATGGGTTAATACCCTAATTATACCCCTCCTTCTACCCTTTATACCACCAAGATATATACCTTTATAGCACCAATATATACCACATAAATAAAAAAGCTATCTCCACTCTTCCATTTTTTTTATTTTTTTTAATAATCATCATAACCAAAACCATCATAATCTACATCTTCCAAAGGTTTAAAATGATCCACATAATCCTCATCTTCAAAATGAAATGGGGATATATACCAATCCGTCCAAGCACTATGTATTGAACCAGGGGTTATTGGATCTTCTTTCTCCTCCTCTTCTACCTTCTTTTTTGGTATTACTATTTTCAAAGGTATTGAACGATACCCTCCATGTGGTCTCATTTCTCCTTGTTTTTTTTTATTTAATTGTTTAAAAGATTCCATATTTGTTTTTTATATTAATAATTCATAATTATTGGTACAAAAACAACTTCAATTTGATGATTTGGGAGAGATGTTAGTTGAAGTATCTTCTCTCCCCTTTCACAATAAAAAATCTTCCTCCTCCTCTTTTCTTTTTTTTTATTTTTTATTTATTTTTAAATTTAATTATTATAATTCTGTTAATACTAAGCTACTATATTCTCTACCTAATACACATTCACAATCTTCTCCACAACAATTCTCCTCATCTTGCCATCTTTCACATGGTTGACCGTAGTGATAGCAACATTCTTTATATTCTTCTAACCATTCTTCTTGTTCTTCTGTTAGAGGTTTTAGATATTTAAAATACCCATATTCTCCCCCAAATTCTCCCTCTACTTGATACCCTTTACTACGCTCCTTTGTGGCCTTTTTCTTTGCTTCTCTTTTTCCACATGATACCCATTGACAATATCTTTTTTTATCAAATTTTACTGCTTCCACTGCTTCTTCCAATCTTGATAGGGTGTTTTCATTCATACTATATACTAACCTATATAAATCCATATATTCATCACAATTTAATGCTGAACCCATTTGATTTAAACAACTTCTACTCTCTTTCTCTCCCTTTTTCAAAGTTTCTTCCAATAAAGTTTGAATATTACTCATTATTATTTTTTATTTTTCTTGATATTTAATTTGTTTGTTATTTTTTTTTATAATTTATTTATCTTGGTTCAAAATTTTAATCAATTTGGGAGAGATGATACTATTGAATCTACCATTCTACCATACTTTCTACTCTTCTATCTAACCTTTTATATCACCAAGATCATGATTTTTATTATTGTATTATTAATGGTTTATATTGTGTAATTTAATAGTAACTCAGAAACCGGTAAGATAATGAGAAATGGGTTATAATTCTACTCTTCTTTTTACCCCCTTTTTCTTTATCCTTTTACCCCCTTTTTTTAATCCATCATCTATCCCCTTTCACAATAAAAATATTCCTCCTCCTCCTCTTTTTTTTATTTTTTATTTTTTATTAACTATCTACTATATCTAGAAACTCTTGATACTCATTTCCCGATAAACTTTCTAATCTCGCTTTTAACATCATATAAAACGCCTGACTGTATTCTCGTTTAGTTAACGGCTCTGTATTTATTGTTTCTTCTAATATTCTTGTTATGGCATATACTATATTTGGCGATGGTAAACGTAACGATTCCAACCTTTTTAGCTATGAAAAATACAGTTTTAAGTCATGCTAAGGACTACCTTTTATCGTCTTGTTTAGGACGGGATTTTGACCATAAGATCGTGGTATACCTACCTAATATCATAAATAGGAATTGAACCTATATTATAGTGCCCACACTATGATAGTTTAACGTCAGATCTTTTTATGACGTAGCCTTTTTAAATACTGAGGTCGTGCTAAGGACAACAAGCCATAAAGAGGAGTCGAACCTCAATTTTGCCCCCACAATTAGGGCTACTTACACCGGTTATGGCGGATCATCTCCTCCGCCGCTTGACCAGAGCTATAAAACGGAGGCAACCATCTTTGGGTATAGTGGTTGGGAGGTCAACCCCAAACTTCACTATTTCAACTAAACAGTTTATAGTCATATTCCAGGACTAGGACAAGCAATATCGTCTTCACTCGCCTTGCTACTCAACTTCTTCGCACCTTACAGCAAGTAAGCATATGCGGCATTCACCCTCGAGTGAGCATCCATATCTAGCAGGTCGGCATTAACCTAACCAGGCGATATGGGAGATGCGATTTAACGTCTCGCCAACAGACCAGGCCTTTTAGAGTCTAGCTTATTTTAAGCATTATTACCCAGGACTGGGCATTCTCATACCACTTCCCTTTATAGTAGGGCATTATATTTTATTAGGCGTTTAATAACACCCTGCTTCAACATCAGGTTGTAATGAGAGATCATAATCATGAGTTTTCTCAATTATCATTGGTGAAAATGTGTGATAATACACTACATCGTAATTAGAACCAGTCAGAGCCCAATTAGGTAACCATGTTCTCATTAGGTCATCATCTACAATCTCACCCCTATTATCAAATCCGGGAGCATACAAAGATATATCCCTACCATTAACATCTACTACATCCATCTCTCCCATAACTGGCTGTTTTCTCCAGCTTCTAGCCATTCTCTTACCATTACCAATGACTACCGTCCATTTTGGTGATGCGTTCATCTTAATGTGTGTTGTGTGGTGTTTGTTCTTGTTGTTTATTTTATTATTAAGTTATAATTTACTTTTCTTGGTACAAAAAATAAAGCAATTTAAACTTTTATTCCAAGATTTTAAAATTGCTTTTATTTTTAAACTAATATTTAAAATTATAAAAATACGTAACATACAAATACTATTAACAACATGCCAAAAACCAAATTTCCCGAACCAATTGAAATATCAGCGGATAATATCATTGTGAATGATGTTAGCGAGGCTTCCTTAATTTTAAAAAAATATGGAGTTGCTGTTATACCTATTCCAATTGATAAGAATCAAATGGAAACAGCATTTAAGGAAACTAAGTTCTATAATACAGCTAATGATATGTTCTTAGAAGAGCATAAAGTTGAAGAGCCTAGTTTATTTGAATTTAATACGCCTTCCAAGTATAAAAATAGGAAAGCAGGTGATAACGCACAAGGTATGATACATCAGTATGGCACACCATTACATACTTTATTACAAACTAACACTACGGTTCGCAATACGATGAAATCCCTATATGGTGGCGATATTAAGTATTTACCAAATAGATTAAGGGTTTGTAGAAAATTTAAGAACAATTGTAATACTCTACATATAGAAGCACATGAGCTATTTGAAGAGGTTGATGGTGAATTAAGGTTGATACCAGGAGACATTGCTTCATTAGTAGGGCTTACAGGGGTAAGACGATTTGTATTCTGGGATTTGAATAATGCGGACCTTAAACCTCTTAAGGAATATCATGATAAACATGGTTCAGAATTTACCTTAATTGATCCAGCTTATATGCATAAATATTATCCAAATAGGAGGAGAATGGTAAATATTGACTGTAGAGAAATGCCTCATATGATAATATGGCAAGAATCAAATCCTCATGAAATTGCTAGCTCACCCTCTATATCACTCTATATTAGCCCTGTTAAAAAATTTAATAATACTAAAATTAAAAAAGTCACTAGTTACCAGCCATTAGAATACTTAGGACTTACCTATCATGAAAGCAATATACTAGGCCTATGCTATAATATGGGTGGATTTGAATGGCCTAGTGGTAAAAAATTATACCAATTTGCCCATCACAGAGCATATAATCATTATATACCAAAAATAGATAATTATTATAAAAGATTACACGGAAAATTTCAGCAAAAATTAGTAAGAAATGGAAAAATAGACCAACATACACCAGAATATAAGGCGAAATTAAAAGAAATGAAAATCGTATTACCGGAAATAGCATTTGATAAAGATACGCCTAATTTTGTAGTGGATATTACTAAGCTTCCTATCAATATTCTACAAGACTATGGATTTATTACTAGAGAAATAACAGATGAAGATATAGCAGCTGAAGCTCTACTTAACCTTAACAACAATACCTTCAAAATAGGAGGACATTTACATTAATATTAATAAAGTAAAAATTAAATAAACAAAATACAAAAAAATATAAAAATATAGTGTTAATAGCACTTTATTTTTATTATACATTAACCGTATTATCTGATATATATATATTTTACACCTTTGAACATTTAAAACGCAGATTTTTATCTTTGTATTATATAAATGAAATCAACTTTATTAAAAAGACAAATTATTATGTTTATCGTAATGGTTATTATTGGTATGCTATTCAATCCTATGAACATTTTAGCATATAGATTTTCAGACTTATATATATCGCAAACACTATTTTATGGTGGTTTATTAATGGCTTCAAATATGATATGGGCACACGAGATTGTTCATTATTTATCAATGGGGCATTTTAATATGTTAGTTTTTTCTGTTGGAATTATTTTATCTATTAGTGTATCAATACTATTATTAAGACAACAATTATTAGTTGATGATAAACAATGGTTAAGAAGAATGATACCGCATCATTCCACTGCATTAACAACAACAACTAAATTATTAGAAAAGAATGATAACTTTAAAGATAATCCAAACTTATACAGATTAGCAAAAGAAATCATTGATACACAAGAAAAAGAAATACAATTAATGAAATCTATGTTATAAATAATTAGTCACTTTATGATTGCGTATATTTATATTTTGATGAATTAATGTATCAATACTAATAATAATTGTAAATAATAAAATATTTAATAGAGTTCTTTCTTTTTTATTAACAAAGAATATATACAATATGTATATCACTAATAATAATAAAATATTATGCATAATACCTTCCCATTTTGACCATTCGTAAAATTTTTTTAATATGTTTTGCATTTATAATATATATCTTATATAGAATAAAAAATAATATTAATATGATTAATAAATTAACTATATTTGGTAAATATAATTTGTATAAAATATTATCTATATATTGAATTAATTTAATATAGAAAGGAGCATCGTGTTTATAATGTTCAATATTTTGTTTATTATACTTATCTAAAATATAATTAGCAGTTATTTTACCACTTTCTATGGCACCTTCCATAGACCATATATTTATACTTGTTTTTGTATGAGCACCTGATAAAAATAAATTTACATACTCTGTTTTTTGTAAAGGACGAAATTTTTCATTATAAATATTATTAACCCATTTTTTATTTGTTTGTTCTTGAATACCATTGTTGAAATTCCATTCATACCATATTTCAATATATTCTATATCTTCTTTATTTATATAAAATCCATTATTATCATATATTAATTTTCTAAAACTTTTTGAGCGTAATATTTGATATATAATTTCTTTTTTTAATTTTGCATTATCTAAATGTTCGGCGTTTTTATTAAATATTTTACCCTTTTTCTCAAAATCTATTATTGTTCCACTCCATAACGACTTAATGTTTGGTTTTCGTTTCCAATGTTTCTCTTGTGGATACCAAGTAATATTAAATTCACTATCATTCATAACAAAAGCAATATTATCAATTGGATACTTAATTTCTTTATTTATACCTATACGAAATGATATTTGCTTACTTTTTGTATTCTCGGTTAATGATTTAAAATTATTATATAAACTTTGCATTTTACTATTTCTTAAAATATCTAATGTATTAAATGGATTAATTGATACTATATATTCTTTGGATCGTAATTGTTTAATAATTCCATTTTGTTTAATTTCTACTGAAGTTATATTATTTTTTTTATAATTTATTTTTACCAGTTCTGTATTAGTCAAAATATCAACACCTTTTTCTTTTAAGTGTCTAATCCACGGATCAATCCATACATCGTTTGTAGGACCATTCATAACATGCCAATTATCCGTTGAATGATGGGTGTAATTATTTTCATTTGAAGAATGTGTATGTGTATATTTTTTTTTATTTATTTGCGAAATAACTGGAAAATGAAATAAATGTCCCATAGATAATTCATTTTTATTCATTCCATAACCTGGTCCTGTTACAAAATTAATTATATGATTATATCCATCATTTGATAAATATTTTTTTAAAAATGGTTGTATATTATAAGAATAATAATACTCTCTTCTATTATCGGATAATAAATAATTAATACCTATATAGTATAAAATTATTCTATCTTTAATAGTTAATAATGACTTATAACCGTATTCTTTATCATATAGTAAATGAAAATCTATAGGAATGCTTAAATTATCAAACACATTTGTATCATAATAAGGTATCTCTTTCATTAATTGGAAAGTATTTTTATAAAACGGGGCATAACCTCTCCAAGAGTGTTCTGAAGGAAATAAATTTTTGTTTGTATCACTTCGTACCATTCCACCTAATTCATTATCTTTTTCAATGATTAATATCTTAAACTTTTTTTTAATTAATTCGTGGGCTAATGTTAATCCTGATAAACCACCACCAAAAATAATTATATCATACATTATATTATATATTATATATTATATATTATATATAAATAATATGCCTACTCATAAAAGTAATGATTATAAATTATCAGCAGTTAAATACTATTTATCACATTCTAAAAATCAAGTCCATACTTGTAAAATATTCGGTTGTTCTGAAAGAAGTTTAATGAGGTGGGTAGATAAATATAAATCCACTAATAACATTACACGAAAGAAAAGAGATTATACAGCATATAAAATTAGTAATAGTCATATTTCATTTATAAAGCACCAACTTGGGAAAAATAAAACGATTACTATGGATGAGTTATTAACTAAATTAAAAACAAAATATCCAGATTTAACACTATCAAGAGTTCATTTGGGAAGAATTGTTAGAGATATTAATATTACACTAAAACAAACACGATTACGACATGTTTCTAAAACAAGATATAAAAAACCAATTATAATAAAAAATCAAATCAAAGAATTTTATAGTAAAATAAAACAACATAGTTTAAATAATATTATATGCATTGATGAAACTTCATTAAACTCATTTATGATTAGAAGAAAGTGTTATGAAGAATTAGGTAAAAGATGTATTGTTAAAACAGAAAGCCAAGAAGTATTCAAAAAATATACTGGTATATTTGCTATTTCTTCAAAAGGTGTAATCGGTTATGAAGTATATAAAAAAGGAGGTATTGATAGTAATAGGATGGTTGATTTTATTAACAAATTTATTAATGGAAAGTACAAGAATAAATTAATTATTTTAGATAATGCAAGTAGTCATAGAAATCAACTTGTTAAAGATGCAATTAAAAAGGATAATAACTTATTATATGCTGTTCCATATCAACATTATACAAATGCGATTGAAGGATACTTTAATGTATTGAAATCACGATTACAGAAGAAAAAGGGATTAACATATAATGAATTAGTTAATAATGTAAAAGATGTATTGCATGAAATACCAATACATATTTATAAAAATCTAATAAAAGGAGCATATGATAGGAATGAAAAATATGTAAAAAAATCATCAACAAGGAAAAGAAAACCTAAAAAATATTTGAATTAGGTCGGCGTTTTAAATGTTCAAAGGTGTAATTAAATTAATTTAAATTTAATTAAATAAATGTTATAATGACAGACACAAATTCTATATTTTTATATAACATACCTAAATTTGAAAAAAATAAAATATATCCGATTAATCAATGTGAGTTATGTTGTGATATTTCGGTTGTTGAAACATGTCCTTTATCAAATTGTGATTATAAAATGTGTGGATTATGTTGGAATAAAATAATAAAAGATTCAAATATGTGTCCTGTATGTAGACGTGAACTACCACGACCATATGTAACTTGTTGTACGTATATTGAAAATAAATGTATAGAATATATTGATAATATGAAAGTTATAGGCGTTCTATGCTGTGGTATAATATTAATATATCTTATTATTCTATTTTGTTTAATGTAATTTCTGATATTATTTTTTTTTCAATGGATTTTCTTTTTTTCTTTGTACTACTTTTATTATAAGAATTAAGTAAATCTCTTACTTGTTTATCATGTAATAATCTATCATCTAAACCCATCCAGTTTTCATATTGTTCAAATGGGTTAATAATATATTTGATAAATTTATTTTCCTCTATTGGATCAACCAAAGGTGGATAACAACAACTACTACATATTCTCCTTCTCATTTTTTCAGCATATTCTATTTCTAATTGAAATATTCTATCAATTACAGAGAATGCGGACTTTAATAATAATATAGTAGTCAATGCGTCTTCTTTTGTTCTATAAGCTAATTGTAACTTTCTTTTTTTATTTTTCTTTTTCTCTGTATTATCGGTGTCATGGATATCATTATATTCATTTTTAAGATGAATAATTCTATTTGTAATGTCTCTTAGTTTTGTAGTATAATCTTTTCTACAATTTTCTATTTTTTTTATTATTGAAAATACATTTAAATTATAAATATTTGGATAGTAATACCTAATCTGTCTAGGTATTAAAAACTTATTTGTTGCTTTTATTTCTTTAATTTTAACTTCAATATCAATAATCTTTGTACGTATATCTTCTTGCATATCATCTCTCCCTTTTTCACCAAATAGTAAAAAATAACCTGATGAAAATTCACACATGGACTGTAATTTATCATATTGATGAGCAGATATCTTATGTGCTTCTGCCTTTGCGTCTAATTTCATATAATTTACTATCGATAATAAGAACGTTACTATAGCATTTATTACAGATAACCATAATGTACCATAATATATGTCAATCGATATCGGTGATAATACTGAAGCAGAAGTGGATAAAAATATAGCAGGCATCATATAATAATTTAAATATGTTTCACAATAGTCTTTTGCTTCCATGTATATTAATTTTTGCCCTCTTACATATGTTGCTAATATATCCATAGCAGATGACGATGTTTCATTTACGTTTGAATATAATGCTTCTAAACTTTTTTCTACACCGGTATACGATATTCTACTGTATTGATCACCTGTAGAACTTATATGTTCTTCATAATCATAATCTAATAATTCTAACGGATTAATTGTATCTATTTTTAATTTTAATTCTTCTTTTAAAATATCTAAAGGTGCTTTCTTTTTAAGCATACTCACGTTTCTAGATAAATCAACATTTTTATAACCAACATTTTCCAAGTTTGTCATTTGAATATTATCTGAACTATCAAATGAATACTTATAATCATCATAATCATTTATATCTAAAATAACGGACATTTAAATATAAATATCTTTTAATATAACATTTTTAACTAAATAAATTGAATATAATAAATATTTTATAGATAAAATTATTTACAATGGAACATCATCTTAAAAAATTATATGGATTTAATAATTTTCGTGATTATCAAAAAGAGATAATTCAAGATATATTAAATAAAGATGATGTAGTTGCCGTTTTACCTACAGGAGGAGGGAAATCTTTATTATATCAATTCCCAGCTACATATACAAAAAAAACAACGATAGTTATTTCACCGTTGATTTCACTTATGAATGACCAATGTTTATATTTAAATTCAAAAAATATAAAATCTATATGTTTAAATTCAGAAACCTCTGTAAACGTATCTCAGTATAAAGAATACAGTGTGATATATACTACACCAGAATTTATAGTTAGTCGTATTCCTGCTTTCAAATTAATGAAAGATAATATAGGATTGTTTGCCATTGATGAAGCTCATTGTGTATCACAATGGAGTCATGATTTCAGACATAGTTATAAAAAATTAAAATTAATAAAACAACACTTTAAAAATATACCAATATTAGCAGTAACTGCTACAGCTACTCCTAAAGTGTTAGAAGAAATGTATTTATTTTTAGGATTAAATGATTGCTGTGAATATTTATTAGGAACAAGACGAACAAATTTATCAATTAGTGTATTACCTAAATCTAAATTTAAAGATGCTATTTACAATGAACCAACCATTATTTATGTTTCTACAAGAAAAAATTGTGAAAAAATATCAGCCGATTTAAATAAAAAAAATATAAAAGCGGTTTATTATCATGGTGGTATGTCGAAAAAAGAAAAAGATATTAGTCATGAATTATTTATTAATGGTAAAATAATGGTAATTGTTGCTACTATATCTTTTGGCATGGGTATAGACAAATCGGATATCAGACATGTTATTAATTATGGTGTTCCATCAGATATTGAAACATATTATCAAGAAATTGGCCGTGCAGGGAGAGATGGTATTAATAGTAAGGCAACTATATATTATGATGATAGTGATTTTATGACTATATCGTATTTAATTTCAAACGGGGACCCTTCACAAATAGATATTAAAACGCATAGATTAAACATGTTATCAAGTTATTTAAAAGAAAAAAATATATGTAGACAGCAATTAATTGATTATTATTTTGAAACTGGAAATTACCCGAATGAATTGCAAGTGAAAGAAATACCAAAATGTGATATGTGTGATAATTGTCTTCGTGAAAATACAATCGAATTAACAGATATTACAAAAGAGGCAACTTGTATTGTAAATATTCTTCGAGACAATATAAAATATAATAGATATAATGTGGGTTTAAAGAAAACAATTAAAAATATACAAACAAACAAACATCATACATTATTAACAACAAAAAATGATAAATATATTAGTGAAATAATAGACGTTTTAATATCAAAATGTATATTAAAACGATATAAACCACCGCGTGGATATGGATTAATTATTGGATTAGGAGACAGTAAATTGGAAAATATTTTACCTATACATGCTAGAATACAAGATACTTCTTCTGAATTAATATTTAAAACATTTAATTATCAAGGTAAAAAATTAGTAGATTTGTTTAAACTACGAGATAAAATAGCCAGAAAATATCATTTGATACCAGGAACATTTATTAACGATAGAGTTATTAACAATATTTATAATCAAAAACCAAAAACACTAAACGAGTTATGGAAAGTAGATGGTATATCAAATGAATTTATAATGACGAAAGAATGTAATGAGTTTATGAATGAATATAAAAGAATGAATGGGTATATACCAAAGAAAAAAAAAGGTAGAACAAATAACAGAGACAATGTATATAGATTATATAAACAACAAAAAACGCCTAACCATATTGCTACTATACTTAATTTAAATATACGAACTGTTCATAATCATATATTATATATTTATGAATATTATGATGATATAGATATTGATTTAGATTACTATGATTTAAATGAAGAAAAAGAATTAGAGATTAAAAAAGCGATTGAAAAGGTAGGAATAAAGTATCTTAAACCAATCAAAGATATAGTTGGAAAATCAATAACATATGAACAAATTAAATTATGTATTATGGTTATGAAAATAGAAAACGAAGAATAAACAAATAATGAATAAAATATAATATTATTATTTTTCATCTAATATTATTTCACAGCTTGCTTTGTCTATAGTAATTGTATCAAATGCTTCTTTTATATCAACACATTTAGCTATATCATTAATCACTATTTTAGGTGGTGGTTTTAACAACTCTGATGATATTTTACATTTTATATTTTCTGTTACAGTATCGTGTGGCAATGGATTAATCTTATCATATTCATTATAAAAATCCATATACGCTTTTTTTTGTAACTGATTTACGGAATCATATATTTCATTACATGCAACATCCTTTACCCAGCCATCATTTTTATCTTTAACAAAAAAATTTTTCCTTTTTTGATCCGTACAATGAATTGGCCTTTCTGTTATTGGTATATCATTAAGATTTTTTAACATTTTTATAGATACAAAATTTTCAATCACATCATCCTCTTTTAAAATATCATTCAGTTTAAATGTGATATTATCAACAAAATCCTGTAAACTCTGTGCATTATGACAATGTTTATCAAGAAATAAATTAAATGATATGTTATTGGTTTGATTATTATGTATAGTAGTATGAGTAGGCGTTTCAACGACTTTATTCAATGTTGAAGTAAGTAAATTAACCTGCTTTGCTAACATTTCTAATTTGTCCATATTACTGCTAACGGGTTGATTTATTTTTACATTGCCACTTTTTGCCACTTTTTTGCCACTATTTGCCACTTTTTGTCTGTGCTTTGCTGTCTTAATATGTTTTTCCCAATTATATTTCTTAGACGCATTATAGTTACAAAACTCACAAGTCTTAAAATATTTTGATTTTTCTTTCTTTCCTTTTTTTTGCCATTTTCTACTCTTTGAATCTATTTTAGCTAAATGTTTTTTGGTGCGAAGATGTTTATTATAATTTGAATTATTAGACGATGTATAATCACATAATTCACAATGAAATCTTAAAGTAGTTTTCTTATTTTTTAGAGTAGTTTTAGAGTAGTTTTTATCATCCATTTACATTCTAATAGAAAAAAATATTTAAGTAATTTAAATACTAGAATCTTCCATAATTCTTGTAAAAAAGTCTCCAAAAAAAGGCACCATTAGAAAATTATTTTTGTTCTAATGGTGCCTTTTTTACAAGATTTCACTATTTTTTTATCATTTTTTTTTATCATTTTTAAAATTTGCCACTTTTTGCCACTTTTGACTTTTTTTTATCGAGCGAAATTTCATATATATACATAATTTTGTTATTGTTTATGGTAACGTCTTTAAAAACTCATTGAACCGTCAAAAATGCCACTTTTTTGCCACAAACTACTCTAAAATCATGAATTTAAAAAATCAATTGGTCTGCGTTATTTTTTCTGTAAAATATTTGTGAGCATAAATAATAACAAATATGTAAATAAGTCAAATTAATTAAAATTAAAAAACAGAGTAGTTTTAGAGTAGTTTTAGAGTAGTTTTTGCAAAAAAAACAGCATTTTTTCATTTTTTTTCATTTTTTTTCATTTTTTTTTCATTTTTTTTTCATTTTTTGATCAAAATTTTGTCTAATAGTGCCTTTTTTTGGAGACTTTTTTACAAGAAGCAAAAATTTTAAAATTTACAAAATTATACACTACTATATAAAAATAAAACGATATATCGTCATAAAATTATATTAAAAATTATATTTTATTTTTTTTTTGTAAAAAAGTCTCCAAAAAAAGGCACCCTTAGAACGATTTTTTGTCAAAACTTTTTTTCATTATTGCAAAATGGACAATTTTGAGGCATGTGCAAAATGAAATCTCAAAAAACTTTTAGTAAAAAAATCGTTCTAAGGGAACCTTTTTTTGGAGACTTTTTTTGGAGACTTTTTTACAAGAGACCATGATTTTTTACAGCTTTATAAAACCATTATGATATATGGTTATAAAACGTCCAAATACTCGAAAATCAAAAAAAGTGAAAAATCTGTAAAAAAGGCACTATTTTGTAAAAAAGTCTCCAAAAAAAGGCACCCTTAGGAAAATCAGTACTTGTTCTAAGGGTGCCTTTTTTTGGAGACTTTTTTTGGAGACTTTTTTTGGAGACTTTTTTACAAGATTTTAATTTAAAGACATAACTATATTTTTAGTAATGGAAAATAACGAAAAAGTCATTTTAGATTTTTTAAAAGACTCTGGTATTGTAGATAAAACAGAAGAATCACTTGAAGAACTATATATTAAACGCGATAAATTAATTAATATTGAAGCATATGAAAATTTAGACAGTAGTATTATAAAATTAAAAGATACATTCTCAACATCTTCTATTACTTCATTACAAGATTCAGCAAAACAGAGACAAAAATGGCCATTATTAAATTTAATAAGACAACTGTTAAAAATTAATGGGTTTGTGTTGAAACCTTTTAGAAAAAGTGCAGGATATACCGCTTCAGGGAAAAAGAAATATGAGCGATATTTTCATATTGAAAAAAAAGAAAATAATAATAAAAATGAATTAAACAATTAATACTATTATAATTTATAATGAGTGATATGTATAAAAAACTAGGATTATTAACTACTGGAGTATTGGTTGTAGGTTCAGCCGTTTATTATTATTATTATGGAGGTCAATCTCCATTTTCTACTGAAAAACAAGACAAATAATATATAATATAATTAATTTATATATTATTATAAGTTATAATCCATAATATTTATTCAATATTTATCTTTCCTAAGATCATATTGTTACCGGATGGATCATTGTCAGAAATATCAACTATATTTTCATAAACTATTTCTTGAACTTCTTCTTTTTTACTATCTATTTCATCAACACTTGGTATTTCAGATAGTTCTTCTATTATAGATTCTTTACTAACCTCAATCGTTTCAGATACTTCACTGTTTATAGTATCTTTTACCAATACATTATTTTTATCAACTTCACTTGGTGATTCTACTTTTTCTTCGATACTAACATCACTAGAAACAACTTCTTGTTCTTGGCTAATATTTACTGTA
>Ga0228624_1000178_pt1 | contig 38081 bp, 38 predicted proteins | sample 29DmetaG_FD_182744 | JGI IMG/M metagenome (GOLD analysis project Ga0228624, IMG submission 182744) | Seawater microbial communities from Monterey Bay, California, United States - 29D | ecosystem: Environmental > Aquatic > Marine > Coastal | place: USA: California | collected 2016-10-10 | reverse complement strand
GGCCAGAGTAAACAATTTTTTAAAACTATCTAAAGGCAGAGAGGTCAGTGATTCTTATAGGTTAGCAGACAAAGATATATTAGAAGGTGAAGAAACTTACTATATAGAAACTCCATCGAAAGCTTTTGTAGGTTTTACTGATTTAGAACTAGACTTAGCGTGTATTGACCTCATAAAAGCTGGTGTAGAGAAGTGGGATCAAAACCAAGAAGCTGAAGAGCTTGAATATTCAGAGGCTGAGAAAAAAACCCTAAACAAACCTTTTAGACTTAAAGGGGAGAAAAAGAAATTTGGTGTTTATGTGAAAAGCCCTAAAACAGGCAACGTTGTTGTAGTTAAGTTTGGTGATCCTAATATGGAGATTAAAAGGGATGATCCAGATCGCCGTCGTAGCTTTAGAGCTAGACATAAGTGTGATACAGCAAAGGATAAAACTACGCCTCGTTATTGGTCTTGTAAGATGTGGAGTAAGAAGCCAGTTAACAAATCTGTATCCTCAGAGGCTTTGGAGTGGGACGAGGAAGAAATTCTAAGTGAGTGGGGTTGGGATGAGTCTTCTGTTGTTGATGTCGATTATTTTGATGGCTTCGATCATTTAAATAATGTTGAGGTTATTGAAGATGATTTAATTTGATTTTTTTCTATTTTGACTTAGTATAGTCAAATGGAAAAGTATATAGATTTAGCTGGACTTTTTGAGTTTTCAGACGAATGGGATATTTCATTCGACGAAGAAAACGAATGTGTTGTTATAGACAACATATATAAAAATCCATTAGAAATCCTTTCGTGGCTGAAGTCTCAAGACTATCCTCTTTGGAAATACGTTGACCCAGAAAAAACAAGAAATACAAAAGAGTATCTTGATTGCAGATTAAATCATGCATGGCCATATAATTATGGTGAAGAAGACATGGTTGCCATAGAGAATGTATGTAAAAAATATTTAGGAAGGCAAAAAATTGATGTTTTAAACAGGGCTTTTGAATTCAATTGTTTCAAAGCCTTAGAAAAAAAATCAAACACAGAACAACACTTCCCCCATCTTGATGATGATCAAAAAATACCTGATGAATGGTCTACGATAAACATGATAACCTATATGGATCAGGGCGGTAATGGGGGAACGAACATTTATGATTATGACTTTCCTGACAACATCGAACATGAAAACTTGTTTTTCAAACTTGAAAAAAAACACAAAATCGTTAAAAGTTTAGAACACAAATTCAACAGGGCTGTTTTATTTAGAGGTAATAAGTGGCACGGTGCATTTATTGAAGATTACGAGCACTACATGAAAAATTGGAGATACTCTCAAGTTTATTTTATCAAATGAATAAAATATCATTCTGCATAATTACGAACGGCAAAAGACCAAAGGAATTAAACCTTTGCGTTAAATCCATTCATGAAAACTTCATTAATTCAGGTGATTATGAAATTTTAATTGTTGGTGATAATATACCATGCATGGCAACCGATAAGGTAAAAATTATTGAAGACCACAAATTTCAAAAGTTTTTAGGAGCCAGAAAAAACATAGCCACAGAAAATTCGAGTGGAGACATATTGGTTCATTGTGATGACGATATTATTTTTCCTAGCAACTGGTATTCTAATTTTTTGGATTACAATTCTAAAAATCCAGATTGGCAAGTTCTTGGAAATAAAATACTTCTTCCAGACGGAGATAGATATTATGATAGGTCTATTTATTTACCAAGACATAAGATGGTTTCTTATGATTTTGATGAAACATTAGATCCTCACACACTTCTTTATCAGTGTGGAGCGTTTTCTATTTGCAAAAAATCCTTGCTGGAAAAAATTAGCTGGAGCAACGAAATACCATTTTACGGTAAGCTTAACGGTTTTGAATATAACGAGGATATTGATTTCTCGGTAAAACTAAAAGAAGCTGGAGTAAGAATAAGTTTCGACGAGAACAATACTGTGTGGCATTATGACCACAGTTACTTCTTTAAAGACGATTTTGCTTATAAGAAAAGTCCTGAAGATACAAGTGATAATAAATGTCTTGAGTTTGTAATGCTTTTGAACAGCCTAGAAAGATGAATAAAAAACTGATATTTGGACTAGGCTCTGGAAGATGTGGGACTCACTCTTTATCGAAGCTACTCAACGAACAATCAAACTTCGAAGTATCTCATGAATTGGGAGATAACCCAGTGTTAACTTGGGATTGTAATAGTGAGTGTCTCGATTTTTACTTAAGTAAAATACTGTCCCGAAGCCCCGACTTTGTTGGTGATGTAGCTTTTTACTTAATAAATTACGTAGATCATATTTTAGATAAATACCCAGACTCAAAATTTATTTGTTTAAAAAGGAATAAATTTAATACCGTCACATCTTACGAAAGTAAAACCCTTGGTCGAAACCATTGGCAAAGTCATTCTGGCGATTATTATCGTTTATGTCCTTGGGATAGATGTTACCCCAAATACAACGAAGACATAAAAAAAGAAGAAGCTATAGCTCTATACTATGATGATTATTACTCTTTGATTGAAGAGTTGATTAATAAACACCCAGAAAACGTCTCTTTGTTTAATATGGAGGATTTAAATAATTACGAAAAAGTTAAATCCATGCTAGGCTTTATTGGGGTTAAAGAAAGCGACATGAATATAAAAATCAACATAAAAGAACAAGCTAGAAATAATTAAAATGGCTGGTTTAGAAATACAAAAACCAAAAGACGATCCACTCCTTGAAAAAGTATTTGCTATGATAGTTGCTGAAAGGAGGGGTTATCCTAACTTCTCTTATGATGAGTTTGATGAGTTTGTAAGAGTCAATATAAAAGACATATGCAAAACATTTAACACTAGATGGTTGGTTTCTGTATGTGACACTTACGCTGGTCACCCCGACAAAGAAAAAGCTGCTGGCGCTATGATAATTATTACGACTGTTAATATGATAAAATTATGGGGTACAGATTTATGTATTAGAGACAAGAATATAAACGAAGAACTTTTACAACACTATAAAAGCAATCAAGAAGAAATATGGGATGGCGTTATAACCTTTAAACTGGCTCCAGATGGAGACATGTTAAGAAATATGATAAAAAGACAGAGTATTATTTTAGAAACAGACGAGGTTTTGTCTACTATATTTAAAACCGTTTTGGAAAAATGTTTATCTGATAGCAGATCACCCTTATACAACTTAACAAAAAAATAACAAATGGATTTAAAAATAATTACAGTATTAAGAAGCGGCGGTGACTTCAACCCTAATCACGTTTATAAAATCAAAGAAATGTGTGAAAAGAATATTAAAATAAATCATTCTTTTTTATGTTTAACTGATTTTGATAATCTAGACTGCGATTCCATAAAACTTGAACACAACTGGCGAGGATGGTGGTCTAAAATGGAAATGTTCAAACTCGAAGGTCCTTGTTTATTTTTTGATTTAGACAACATAATTCGTCAAGACATTACAGATATAATTGAAGGTTTAAAAGGTGTTGGTTTTGCTATGCTCGACATTCATTGGCGAGACATATTCAGTTCCTCAATAATGTATTGGGACGAGGACGCAAGATACATTTATGAAAAATTTGCTAAAGACCCGATGAAATACATGCATTCGGCTTGGGGGCGGTTAGAGGGTGATCAAGGTTTTGTACTTAAGGAGGCTAATCCAAAAGGAATACAAAGCCACACTAAATGCGAAGAAAGGGTGGTCTCCTTCAAAAAAGATTTAAATTTTGGAAAAAAATTCAACCCAGACTTACATAGCATTGTCCATTTTCACGGAAGACCAAGACCATGGCAACAAAACATAGTAAAATACTAATAAAAACATGGACCCGATAAAACAAGAGTTTGACGCTAACTTTTTTCAAAAAGTTTATGAGGAGCAAGATTGGTATGGAAATGCCTCTGCTGGAAGATGCCCAGCCATGAGACTGTTTCCTCTGTATCAAAAATACATAGAAGGAACCGTTCTCGATGTGGGTTGTGGTAGGGGTGACGTAGTAAAATCACTAAGGTCTAAAGGTTTTAAAGCTGATGGAATAGACCAAATAAATCTAGACAACGAAATGATCGTTGGCTCAATATTGGAACCTTTCGAGGATCATAAATATGACACCATGATCTGTATAGACGTTATAGAGCATATAGAAAAAGAGTATGAAGATGTGCTTTTTAAAAATCTCAGCAAAAGTAAAACTCAAATATTTTCAATTCACAATGGACCTGCCATACATAAAAACGGTCGAGATATACATGTGAATAAAAGAAGTTTTCCTGATTGGGAGAAAAAGATAAAAGAGTTTTTTGTTATAATAGACATTATCAAAATACACGCTCAACAAGTTCTTTATATAACCAAAACAAAAGAGTAAATGGACCAATTCTTACAATCTAGATTTAAAAAAGTTTTTACAACAAATCTTTGGGGAAGCAGGGAAAGCAGAAGTGGAAAAGGAAGTGAATTAAAACAAACGCAGAAGTTAATAAATGAAATACCCAAGATAATAGAAAAATACAATATAAGCTCAATTTTGGACGCTCCTTGTGGAGACTATAATTACATGAAAGAAATAAAACTTAAATGTAATTATATTGGTGTTGATATTGTTCCAGAACTAATCGAATTGAATCTTTCAAAATATAAAGGTGTTGATTTTAGATGTTTGGATATCACTTCCAGTAATTTACCAAAATGTGATTTGGTATTAGTTAGAGATTGCTTAAGCCACTTAACTAATAAAGATGTAAAAAAAGCAATAAAAAATATCGAAAAATCTGGAGCAAAATTTTTACTTGTTACCTCTTATCCAGATCACCAACAAAATTCAGATCTTACAAACGGTCAATGGAGGAGGTTAAATATGGAGAAAAAACCCTTTAATTTAATCTCTAAAGACAGGTATTTCGAAGAGGGGGATTCCATAAACAAAGACAAATCGTTAATACTTGTAGAACTAAGAGCTTAAGATTCTTAATGACATGGTATCACACAAACATAAATTTGTTTTCATTCATTCTCCTAAATGCGGAGGAGGCAGTATTAAAAAAATACTAAGGAAACACTTAGCGGGTTCTGTTATAGAAGCGCCAAATTCCAATCATTGGGAACTGTGGAGGCACTACGAACTACACGGCAAAGACTTATTAGATTCTTACTTTAAGTTTGGCGTAATAAGAAACCCCTGGGACCGAATGGTATCATGGTTTCACCACTGTAAATCTAGACATGGTTTTAATGGATCGTTCGAAGATTTTATAATTGGCGAAAAATTCCTCAATCATAATTCTTTCTCTAGGAACAAATTTTTGGTAGAGGGTGAAAACAAAATGGATTTTATAATCAAACTAGAAAACATCGAAGAAGATTTTGAAATTGTTACTAAAAAATTTGGTATTAAAAACTATAATATGACAAGAGAGCGTCATGGATCTAACCGTATAGGTAATTCTTATGAAGAATACTATAACGAAGAAACCAAAAACAAAGTTGAAGAAACTTTCTCTTGGGATATAAATAATTTTGGATATTCATTTGGCGATAAATAGAAACATGAAAAAAATAATCATCACAGGAGTAACAGGTCAAGATGGCAGCCACATGGCTGACTACCTTCTAGCTAACACAAAGCATACAATTATTGCTGGTGTTCGCCGTTTGAGTGTTAAGAATCACGACAATATTAAACATCTGGTTGATAATCCTAGATTTAAGTTGATTGATCTTGATATCACTGACCAATCAAATGTTGATCGTGCTATTTCTGAAGAAAAACCAGATTATTTTATTAACTTTGCAGCCAATTCATTCGTAGGGGTTAGCTGGGATATGCCAGAAAACCATATGAACACAAATTGCATGGCGGTACTTTACCAACTTGAAGCAATTCGCAAACACTGCCCAGATTGCCGTTATTACAACGCTGGGTCATCCGAAGAGTTTGGCGACGTAGTTACTGCCCCACAGGACGAGACGCATCCACTGCGCCCTAGAAGCCCTTACGGAGCATCTAAAGCCGCAGCAAGACATCTAGTTAAAGTTTGGAGAGATTCTTATCGTCTTTATGCCATACAGGGGTGGTTATTTAACCATGAAGGAATAAGAAGGGGAGAAGAGTTCCTAACCCGTAAGGTGACTAAAGGTGTTGCTAAAATTGTTAAAGAAATCAGAGATGGGAAAACACCAGTTCCTCTTGAGCTTGGTAATTTGGAGGCTAAAAGAGACTGGTCGGACGCTGAAGATTTTGTTCATGGCATTTGGTTAATGCTAAATCAAGACTTAGAGGTTCCAAAGGAATATGTTTTAGCTTCTGGCAAAACATATACTATTCGTGAATTTGTTGAGGCTGCATTTGGGTTTGCTGGCTTTGGTTCTGATCAATGTTATTGGGTTGGAGAACATTCGCAATCCAAATATTACCACGGTGATCAACTACTTGTTCAAATCAACCCGAAGTATTATCGACCAGCCGAGGTCTGTCTTCTTCTTGGTGACCCTAGTTTAGCAGAAAGAGAACTTGGCTGGGAAAGGAAAACGGACTTTTTAGGTCTTGTGAAAAAGATGGTTGACAACGATTTGGATATGTTGTAATATCCAAATATGCCGAGAGGTAAAAAAGAGTGTCCATCATGTAAAGATCTGCTTTCAAGTAGGTCTGCTGCTTGTTCTTGCGGACATGTTTTCAAGAAGAAAGACAAAGCAAAAAAAACCAACAAGCTTTCTGTTTTGTCTAGATTGGTTGAGGTGCCTGATAAAAACAAGAGGCAGTTCTATCAAAGGGAATTCAAAATAATGAACTCCCTATCAGAGAGATATTCCCTAGAGTTCCTTGCTGTTCTGGACTTTGGAAAGAAGTTTGATTCATTAGCTTATATTTTAAGCTACAAACTAAAAGATACTCTAGATCAAAAATGGAGGGCTTTTAATTATAAGTTTGACAAAGATAAGTATATGGAATATAATATAGGGGACAAAACAGGAGAAGACAAAATAATAAAGAAGAAAAACAAAACAACAAGAGATTTTTTAAATGAATAACGAACAACATAACTCAAACAATTTACTCAAGAGCTTTTTAAAGACAAACAAAGAAGATCACTACAACTTCGAAGATGAAATTGATTACAAAGTGTCAAGCGGGTCGCTGCAGTTTGACCTCCACCTTGGCGGTGGGTTTGGACCAGGCTTACATAGATTCTGCGGCATGAATGAGGGCGGCAAAACCTCAGAAGCTTTAGAGGTTATGAAAAACTTTCTAATCACATTGCCAAATTCTAAAGCAGTTTACTTTAAAGCTGAAGGGCGTCTTTCCCCAGAAATGAAAAAAAGATCTGGCATTAAATTTGTGTTTAGTGCTGATGAATGGGTAGCTGGCACCTGCTTCGTTTTTGAATCTAATATTTATGAAACAGTTGTGGATCTTATGAGGCAACTTGTCGTAAATAACGAAGACAAAACTAAGTATTGTTTTGTTTTAGACTCCGTTGATGGCCTTATACTTAAAAACGATCAAGACAAAAGCTTTGAGGACTCTGCTAAGGTGGCTGGGGGTGCTGTTGTCGCCGCCACATTTATGAAAAAGATGTCTATAGCTTTGTCTAAAAGAGGTCACATGGCTATCTTTATTTCTCAAGTTAGAGCCGATATTAAGCTTGATCCATATACTAAAGCTCCAATTAGGCAAACCAGTGCTACAGGTGGCAACGCACTACTTCACTTCGCCAATTGGATTATTGAATTTGAGCCCAGGTTTACAAAGGATATTATACTTCAGAACCCATCAGTTAAAAAAATGGATATGCAAAAAAACCCTCCAGTAGGTCACTTTGCTAATGTTACAGTCAAAAAATCTCCTAATGAAAAAACTAACTCAAGAATAACCTATCCCGTTAGGTATGGCAGGAAAGACGGAACATCTATCTGGATTGAAAAAGAAATAGTGGATCTGCTTTTTGCTTGGGAGTTTCTTTCCAAAAAAGGTTCCTGGATTAATGTCACAGATGACTTTGCAGATCTACTTGCTGATAATAGCTTTGATTTCCCCTCTAAGCTTCAAGGTGAACACAAGGTGTTCCAAGCTCTAGAAGAAAACCCCAAACTCTCAAGTTACTTGGTTGAGTATTTTAAAAAAGCGATCAATGAATTCTCATGAAATTTTACGACTGTGTCGGCAAACAGAGAAATCTAAAATCTGCTAAGAAATATTTAATTAATTGGGAAGGTAAAAGCAGAAGTAAATTTCAGAATAATGTGAAAAACTTCTTAAAAAGCTATTGGGTTCACGATATTGTATTCGAAGAGTTTCGTATTGTAGGAACAAGATTATCACTTGATTTTTATAATGCCAATAAAAAAATAGCTGTAGAAGTTCAAGGAGACCAACACGTTAAATACGTGAAACACTTCCACAAAAATAGACTTAAATACTTAGATCAGTTAAAAAGAGACCAAAAGAAGCTTGACTTTTGTAACTTTAATGGTATAAAGTTGGTAGAGATTTACTCCAAAGACAAAATAACGGCATCTCTTTTTGGAGACCAAGATGTAATTTTATGAAAGAAGAAGATATAGAATTCTCCATTCCAGAGAACTTCCTAAAACAAATATATGAGTTTAGTGGTGGCGCTGAAAATTATAAAGGCATGATACTAATAATGTGCAACGAAAAAGGAGAACCAAACATATACACCCAGTATGATTCCTCTGTTGTGGAGCTTGGATTAAAGTCTGCGCTTAGAAACTTCCTATTGAATAAAGTAGAACTACAAGAAAAATAAATGATTTATAACCTAGAACTTGAGAAACAATTATTAGCAGCCCTTATTAAGGAGCCAGATTTATTTTCTGAAATAGCTAGTTTTATAGATCATGATGATTTTTATTCTGAAGAATCAAATCTTCACAAGACAATCTTCACTATAATTAAGCAGTCTATTCAGTCTGGAGAAGATATTGACGAAGTCATCATTGCGCAAAGGATTTCTAGCATAGGGTTATCCTTTGAGGATAATCTTAACCCTGCAGATTATATAAAATCCCTTGCACTCAGAAAGGTTCCCAAGGGAAACTTAATCAAGACTGCGAAAGAGCTTAAGAAAGTCTCTGTCCGTAGAGGTATATATAAAGCAGCCCAAGAGATGGCTGGCAAAATGAAGAGTGTAACTCCAGAGACTCCTTACCATGAAATTATTGAGAAGGCGGACAACATCTACAACTCGAAAATAAACTTATATGAAATCGGTGAAGATTCGCCTGTAAACATATACGAAGAGATGGAAGGCATCATTGAGGATAGGGGCAACAACCCAATCAAGGAGTTTGGGATGATGGGTCCTCATAAAAAAATAAACGAAATGTATGGCTCGATTTTACGACCTGGCAACATTACTGTTGTTGTTGCTAGATCTGGTGTTGGTAAAACTCAATTTTGTATGCATTACGCAACACAGGTTAGTGCCAAATATGATGTGCCTGTTTTACACTTTGACAATGGCGAGATGAGCAAGGAGGAATTGATCATGCGTCAGTGTGCTTCTATTTCTGGCGTTCCCTCTCACTTATTGGAGAGTGGCGAATGGAGGCAAGCGGGTGAAGATGTAGTTAACAAAGTCAGATCTACTTGGGATAAAGTTAAAAACTTAAAATTTTATTACTATAACGTTGGCGGTATGGATGTTGATTCCATGGTTAGCACATTGAAAAGATTTTATTATGCCAAGGTAGGTAGAGGGAATCCAATGATACTTTCTTTTGACTACATCAAAACTTCAAATGAATCATCTGGTAACAAAAATGAGTGGCAGATTGTTGGCGAGATGGTAGACAAGTTTAAGAAATGTGTCCAAAAAGAAATTCTTCACGACGGCCTACCTATTATCTCCATGATCACCTCTGTTCAATCTAATAGATATGGAATAACCAATAACAGAAACGCTCAAAACATTGTGGACGATGAAAGCATTGTTTCTCTTTCTGATAGGATCATTCAATTCTGTTCTCACATGTTTATTCTTAGAAATAAAACCGCAGATGAGATTGAAGTCGAAGGTGGGGGTTTTGGTACGCATAAATTTATAAACATAAAATCTAGGCATCTAGGTAAAGATATCGCTGGAGCATTAGAGCCTGTTCAAATAGGAGACGCTCTTAGAAAGAACCTTGTGAATTTAGAGTTTAAAAACTTTAACATAACTGAGCGTGGAGATTTGAGGGATGTAGCTAGATCTCTTGATGGTGGTGCTGACATAGAACTTTCTGACTCCGACTCTCTACCAAACTTCGACAATGTCTGATATGTATAAAGAAATACTTCAAGAACTTGGCTATAATCTTGTTGATTGCGGAGATCATTGGAGGTCTAGCGCTGTCTACAGGGGTGGTGATAACCAAACTGCTTTACAAATATACAAAAACACTGGTGTATGGACTGACTACATAAAGAGCGATGGTTATAGACCCCTAAAGCACCTCATACAGCTTACATTAAAGGGTCAACCAGACAGGGTTAAAAACATTCTAAAATCTCTAGATGAAAAACCAGATACTTTAACAGAATATAAAACAAAATCTTTAATACAAATGGAAAAAACTTACGACAACAGCATACTTGATAAATTATTTCCTAACTATAATTTTTATAATAACAGAAAGATTTCAGAACAAACGCAAAATTTCTTTAAGGTTGGGTTGGCTGGTTCTGGTAATATGTACCGCAGAATGGTTTTCCCCATATACAATGAACATAGTCAAATTGTTGGTTTCTCAGGAAGAAGGGTAGATGATAATGATTATGCAAAATGGAAACATATAGGTAAAAAAAATAATTGGGTTTACCCAGCTTATATACCAAGCGATAACAACATCGACTCCATCATCACTGATAAGAAAGAAGTATTTCTTGTCGAAAGTATAGGTGATGCAATGGCCCTTTATGACCAAGGTATTAAAAATGTATTGGTTATTTTTGGCTTATCGGTAAGTGCCTCTATAATAACCTACCTAACAGGTAAGAGTTTGGATAACATCTATATAGCTGGAAACAATGATTTCAACTCTCAAGATAACAGAGGTTTAAAAGCATCAATAAAAAATTACTTAAAGCTATCTTCTTATTTTGACCTAGAAACCATCTGCGTTAAAAATCCTCCCACGGGTTATAATGATTTGGGTGACGCCCATGAATCAGGAGAAGACCTAAAGTCTTGGTCTGTTCAAAATTTAGACAGAACCAAACAGAAAAAATTTATATCTGAATTTGTATCTAAAAACAAAGATGGATTTTCGAAGGCATTTTTAAAAAAAGCAAAACAACTAAATGAGTGAACCAATAACAACATTATCCGCAAGTAGAATCAAAACTGCAGAAAGCTGTTCTTGGCTCTACTGGTGCAAGTATAAATTAAAGCTCCCAGATCGCAGCAATGATGGAGCAAGGCGAGGTTCTATATGCCATTTAATCTTCGAAGTTCTAGGAGAAAAAAGACGCAAGCATTATTTCGATGAGATAATCAGGACCCTTGATGTATTTAGTGTTCCTTCTATTAAAAGGTTAATCATGAAACACGCTATTAGGGAGGGCATTGATGACGAAACCAACGTTCAGATGATGAAGGAGATGACTCTTAATGGTTTGATGTATGATTTCTTTGGTAACACAGATCAAGAACCCACCGAAGAACATTCCGAGAAAGATTTTCATATTGTTGTTAATGATGGTGTTGTAAAATATAAAATAAGAGGATTTATAGACAAATTGTTTTTATATAAAGATAAAAAATATGCTTTAATTAGAGACTTTAAAACCAGTAAAGAAACATTTAAAGGTAAAGATGCGGAAGATAACATGCAGGACTTGATGTATAGTCTTGCGGTTAAGCACTTGTTCCCAGAATACGAAACAAAACAAAGTGAGTTTTTGTTTCTGAAGTTCGACTTAATACCAGACATTAAGAAAAGCGGCATTGTGAGAATGGAACCTCTGGACGAGCATGACCTTCATGGCTTTGAACATCACCTCACAGAAATACAACAGTATTTAGATAATTTCACAGAAGAGTCTGCTACTAAAAACATGGCAGCATACAAAGGTTTCCCTAGTGATGGTTCGTTCAGTTGTAAGCTTCTTTGTGGTTTTGCTAAAGAGAAGGGCCAACTAAAAAAAGACGGGACACCTATGTGGCATTGCGGGATGAAATTTGATTTCTTTTATTATGACATTAAAGATTCTGAAGGCAATTTTTATAAATCTTGTTTTGATGATGAATTCTCTGAGGACATGGTTCCAGAGGGAGGCTCTTATGAAATTAAACACTACCCAGGATGCCCCGCTCATAGATAATACTTATGATTTAGTCTTGACGTAGACTATTTATTTGGTATGATTGTGGTGTGATAAAACCTATTTTTAAATCGACCTACTCAGTAGGCAAAAGCATACTGACTATCGATGATATAGTTCAGATATGCAAAGATAAAGACTTAAAGGGTCTTACTTTGGTAGAGGACAATCTAACAAGCTTCATGAAAGTTTTTCATGCTTGCTCTAAAAACGACATTGACTTGACTTATGGGTTAAGAATCACAATGTGCAACTCCATGGAGAGTAAGGATTCAGATCACAAGTGTGTTATTTTTGCTCTTGATGATCATGGTTGCAAACTCATGAATAAAATTTATTCTAAGGCATTTGTTGACAATGATGGCAGGATAACATATGAAGAACTTAAGTCTCTTTGGGATAAGGACTCCCTTTCTTTTGTTGTCCCGTTTTATGACAGCTTTATACATCAAAACAATCTTTTCCTAAAAAACTGCATACCAGAGATGAAGGATTTAAATCCAAGGTTCTGGATAGAGAAGAACAATCTTCCATATGATAAACTTATTGAGCAAAAAGTGATAGAGTTTACTAATGGTAATTACCCTGTAAGTTTTGTAAAGTCTATATATTACAAAAACAAAGAAGATGTAGAGGCTCTTCAAACCTACAAAATACTTTGCAACAGAACCTTCGGGAGGCAAGCAACACTGTCGTGCCCTAATTTAAATCACTTCTCTAGTGATGAGTTTTGTTTTGAATCCTACCTAGAAAATACTAAGTAATGAATAACGATTTATTAAGATACAACAGAAAACAAAAATACATAATTTTTGATACTGAGACTGAGGGTTTAAACTTGGTGAAATCAAAACCTTGGCAAGCAGCCTGGATTGTTGCTGAAGGCAACAAGATAATCAAAAAATACGACAAGCTCATTAAGTGGGACGATCTAAATGTGTCCAAAGATGCGGCAAGGATTACGGGGTTTAGTCAATCCCACTATGAGAAGAATGCAGAAGACCCCAAGAAAGTTTGGGATGAGTTTTCAAAATATTTATATGATGATTCTTACAAAATCGTTGGTCAAAACCTTCTGGGCTTTGATGTATACATGATCGATGTATGGAGGAAGCTTATTGGGGAGCCTTTGTCGCAGGATTATATAAACAGAATCATTGATACAAAAGCTATAGCAACAGCGATAGTTAAAGAGTCTCCTGTTGATAAAAAAGATTTTATATACTGGCAGTACAGGTGGTTAAACCACAGGGAAAGAGGGTTAAAAACATCTCAACTAACCTTGCTTAAAAAATACGAGATTGACTTTGATCCCAAAAGGTTGCATGATGCTCTTTATGATATCGAAATGAACTTTGAGATATTTCACAAACAACTTTACGACATTGAACTATGAGATATAAAAACCCATTTCCAGTAGGCGTTAAGTTGCCAGAGATTAGTGTTCCAGATGACACTTTAGAGTCACTTGGCTTAAAGCATGGCAGTTCCAGCCTAGAAATCTTGAAGCAGCTTTGCAGAAAAGGCCTTAGAGATAAGCTTCTTATCGAAGCTGACAACAGAAAAGATTATTATGATCGAGTCCAGATGGAAATCGACATTTTACATGACCTTGGGTTTGTAGATTACATCCTACTTAACTGGGACATCATGGACTACTGCAAAAGAAGCGGCATCCCAACTGGTGCTGGCAGGGGAAGTGCGGCTGGAAGCTTAGTTCTTTTTCTTCTTGGTGTAACAAACATAGACCCAATTAAATATGAATTATTTTTTGAGAGATTCGTCTCTAAAAGCAGAGCCAGAAAAATTGAGCATAATGGAGAAGTCTTTCTTGACGGCTCTCTACTTGCTGACATTGATAACGATATTTCTTATGATAGGAGGATTGAAGTTATTAAGTATATTGAAGATAAATACGAAGGGAAAACCTCCAAAATTCTAACACTTAATACATTAAGTTCTAAACTTTGTATGAAAGAGTGCGGCAAGATTGTTGGTGAACTTTCTGAAATGGAGGTAAACCAAATTAGCGATACCATACCAAAACATTTTGGCAAGGTTGCTAAGTTAGACGTAGCATACGAAGAGAGTGAAGCCTTTAGAAAATTTGCGGACAAGGATAAAAAATCTTATAAAATAGCAAAAACCTTAGAAGGTTTAATTAAAAATACAGGAGTTCACCCTTCTGGAATATCTATTAGTTATTATAATCAAGAGGATATAATGCCTCTGCAAAAAACTAATGACGGAGCTTTGGTTTCTGGTTATGATATGGATGACGTTGCCAGCCTTAGCGTTAAGTTCGATATACTTGGACTGAGGACTCTTTCAGTTGTTCATGACACATGTAGTCAAATTGGTATTAAAGCCTCTGATATTGATCCTAGCGACAAAAGCATCTATGCTGCGCTAGCTTGTCTTCAACAACCCAAGGGTTTATTCCAGATTGAGGCAGAAACAAACTTTAAGGTCTGTAAACAAGTAGCCCCAAGAAATCTAGAACAACTTTCAGCTGTAGTTGCTATAGCAAGACCTGGAGCTCTAGACTTTAAGGATATGTATGCCGATTATGTTAGAACTGGCGATTTTAATTGTGTTCATGAGTTCTTTGATGACATACTTAGCTACACTGGCGGTATTCCTCTTTATCAAGAGCAGTTAATGAAGATGGCTGTTAAGGTTGGCTTTAGTTTAGACGAGTCGGAGCAACTTAGAAGAATTGTTGGAAAGAAAAAAGTGGAAGACATGCCAGCTTGGAAAGCTAAGATCGAAGATAAAATTAAAGAGAAAAATTTAGACCCTGTTATTGGGGAGGTTTTATGGAAGGTCGCGGAGGATTCGGCCAACTATTCCTTTAATAAGTCTCACAGTATATCCTATGCATACTTAGCGGCAATCACGGTTTATTTAAAATTCAATCATCCACAAGAATTTTTCTTGAGTTTGTTGAAAATGTCTAGGTTTGAACCAAATGCTCATGAAGAAATTGCTAAGATATCCCAAGAACTTTCATTCTTTGATATTCAACTTCTTCCTCCAGATTTAAACTTATCTGATTTTGACTTTAAGGTCGAAGGTAAAAACATTAGATACGGACTTAACTCTATAAAAGGTGTTTCTGAAAAAGTTATAGAATCACTGATTGAATTCAGAGAAAGCAGCTTTGAAAACAAATATGATGTGTTTATAGCAGCTAAAGATTGCGGCGTTAATATAGGTACAATGTCAGCTTTTGTTCAGGCTGGGTTACTTGATTCTTTTGTTTCCTCAGATCGTTGTCGTTTAGTTCTAGAGGCTCAGAGTTTTAATATACTAACAGACAGAGAAAAAAGAAACATAATAGAACTAGGGCCGAAATTCGATTACGACATACTAAAAACGATTCATAATTGCAGAAGCGAAAACACACCAGCTGACGACGGAAGAGTTCTCTTTGCGGACAGAAGATTCGGTACTTTTAAAAAGAAGTATGACCAGTATAAGAATATTTACGAATTAAACTCTAGCCACATTAAATTTGCTAATTGGTATTTCGAGACCAAACTTCTTGGTTATAGTTATTCATACAACATCAGAGAAATATTTACCAGTGGTGATGCTGCATCATTTAAAACCTCAAATGAGGTTAGAAACTCTCCAGAGAGAGGTCGTATTAAGTTTGTTGGTGAGGTTACTGATGTGACCAAGAGGACCAGTAGGAGCGGAAACAAGTATGCAAGAATAGAAATGCAGGACGAGTTAGGTTCTGTTTGTGGATTATTTTTAGACTCAAGTAGAGAAGAAAGGTTGACAGATTATTTAAACTCTGGTAAAAAGTTACCCAAGAAAGGAGAGGTTGCCATAATAATTGGTAGTGTTGGTGAAGATGTTATCTTTGTTGATAAGGTTGAGACAATACAGGAGAAAATCTATATGAAACTTTCAGAACTAAAATGAGTGTATATAACAACGTGATATTTAAAGAATATAATCTTACCCCGAGAGCAAAGAAAGCCTACACGGACGCCTTTGAAAAATCTAAAGACTTAAACCATAACAACGTTAACAATCTTCATGTTTTTTATGGCTGCCTAAAGAACATGTCTGATGAGATGGGGAACCTTATTACCAAGCTTGGTTGTATTGTTGGTTTCAAAGATATTGCAGAGCGTCTTCAAGAAGACGCTGGAAGCATGGCAGATAAATTTTTCACATCTAAAAATTCGGACCCTTGGCACGGTGAGGTCTCAAAAGTTGTAAAAGAAGCTAATAATATAGCCACAGACTTAAACCAACATTATGTAGGTATAGAACATATCATCTTATCTATGATTGATTTTTCTCCTTATGTTTTTGATGGAGTTGTTGATGACCTTCATTGGTTCCGTTCAGAGGTAAAACTATTTATTGAAGGAGAAGATACTTCCACAGTGATGGGTGTAGATGAACAAGATGATGGTTTCTTTGATTTTATCGACGCCGTTTCTGAAAAAGCAGATGCGTCAGAAGCGGGAGGATTAAGTTCAGATTTATCATTTGCTCTAAATTTAAATGATGTCTGTATTGAGGGTAACCTCGCAGATGTTTACGGGCGAGATGACGAAGTTTCTTTGTTGATAGAAACTATATCCAAGAAAAACAAATGCAATGCCATCCTCACTGGAGAAGCTGGTGTTGGTAAAACTGCTGTTGTTGAGTCCTTGGTTCAAAGAATTGTTAGCGGTCATGTTCCCACAAACCTAATTGGTAGTCAAATATTCAATATTGACATCGGAGGTATGCTTGCTGGCACCCAATACAGAGGGCAGTTTGAGCAGAAGTTTAAATCCCTACTCGATTCTGCAAAAAACACACCTGGAATGATTCTGTTTTTTGACGAAATACATACTATTTTTGGTGCTGGCGGAAACCAAGAAGGAAGTATAGATGTAGCTAACATGCTCAAACCCTTACTCGCCAGAGGTGAAATCACCTGTATAGGTGCTACAACATCCTCTGAGTATGAAAAAATATTCAAGAAGGATAGTGCAATGAAGCGTAGATTTTTCAATATAGATATTGAAGAACCTAGTGCGGAAGAAACTAAAAAAATACTTTATAATTGTAAGGGTAAGTATGAAGAATTTCACAATGTAAAATTTTCCAAGTCAATCATAGATTGCGTTGTAGATCTATCTAGCAAACTTATTAGCAACAAGAGGTTTCCAGATAAAGCTTTCGACATTATAGATCAGGTTGGCTCAAGAATTAAAATTAAAAATTCAAAACCTGGCACTGAAATTTTAGACTCACATAAAAGCTTCGTTAATTTTTTAGCTCAAAGCTCTGAAAACGATATAGATGAGGTCAAAGAAAAATTCTCTGAATTCCTTGAAGATTTAAGCAACATTAACAGTAGTCCAGATAATTTACCAGCGAGAGTTAAGAAGGACGATATTATAGAGATAGTTTCTGAACATAGTAACGTATCTTTTGATCAAGTTAAACAAAGTGGGAAAGGTTTTTCTTCTTTCTTGAGAAGAATGGAGGCTGAAGTTTTTGGTCAAGAAGAATCTTTATTAAAGATTAACGATTTACTTTCTTGCGCCAAGGTTGGCTTAACCGAAAGCAACAAACCCCTTGCCAGTATGTTTTTTGTTGGTCCAACCAGTGTCGGTAAAACTTATGCAGCAAAAAAAATTGCCAAAAACTTTTTCGGTAATGAAAGGGCTTTATTGCAAATCAATATGGGTGAGCTCTACGATAAGACTGGCATTAGCAAACTCATTGGTTCTAATTCTGGCTATGTAGGTTACGAAGAAGGAGGAATGCTTACTAAGTTCGTGAAAGACAACCCTAATTGTGTTGTTCTTTTTGATGAAGTAGAAAAAGCAGACCCCCAGATACTTAATTTACTATTACACCTTCTCGATGAAGGTTACATAGAAGACAATAAGCACCAAAAAGTAGACTTTTCCAAATCTATTATTGTCCTAACAAGCAATATAGGTCATAGCAACTTCTCTAAAAAAAGCATGGGTTTTGTTCAGGAAGAGGTGAAGAGAGAGGAATCTTATAAGGACTCAGTAAAGAAAAAACTCAAGCCCGAGCTTTTAGCTAGGATTAACGAGGTTATAGTTTTTGAAGATTTAACGGACCCTGTTGTCAGGAAAATCATAAACTTTGAAATTAATGAGATCAAACAGAAACTATCTAAGAACAATGTAGTTTTAAAAGTTAAAAAAGAATCTTTAGATTGTATTTTTGATGATATTAAATCTAAAAAGCTACACGCTAGAGATGTTAAAAATTATATACGCGAAAAAATCCAAGTCCCGATGGCTAAAATGCTTATTCATAACTCAAAAAAATCAGAAATAATAATGAAAAGTGTTGACAACAATATAAAGTTCGGCTAATATATTTACATATGACAAAAACTAAACAAAATAAAATCATGACAGCAATCCGCAGCAGTAAAGGTCGCTTTTTCGGTCTCTACACAAAATCTGGGGAAGCTATTAATGCCCAATTTGTAACTGAGAGCCCTCAATATGTTACTGTTTATGATCGCAACTCCAAATCTAAACGCAAGCTTGCTAAAACTAGCTTGTATGGACTCAAGCTGAGAGAGGTTAAGATCGGTGCTGTTTCTTAATTATTCATATCAATAAACCATAACAAAAACCCAAGGCTTCAACACCTTGGGTTTTTTTGTTTAAAAAGTTAAGTTATCTTTTAATATATATCAGATATGATAGACAAAAAGTTTAAAAACAGGCCTTTTTTCTCGGAGTTTGAATCTCCAATAACAGAAAAAAACCATATTTACTATAAGATTTCTTCTAAAATATTTGAGAGGAACGGCTTAGAAAAAGACATAGAATATGTTACTCCTTTAAAAACGTGTTTTGATTATGATTCTTTTGTTGTCTGCTGTAAGCAAAAAGATTATATACTTAAAATCTCCTTAGATAGCAAAAACAAAGCCATCCTATCTGAGTCTTTATTTTATAAAAACAACAAAGATGTATCTCTTTGCTCTTTTGTTGATGCTGGCACTATAAAGATTGGAGATGAAATTAGCTTTTTATTAGTTAGTCATGATTTAGGTTATGATCTATATGATATGGGGGCATCTTATATTTTGGATAATTTAGGTGGTTTTCTTGTTACCTTCATGAATCAAAAAAACTTTGTAACAAATATGGGTATCGAAGAATATATATCTAATATAATAGATGATGTAAACATAGAGGATCTTTCCGAAGGCTCTAAATCCGCTATCAAATCTTATCAAGATCTAGAACCCTTATATAGAATTTTCGAAGAACTAAGATCTAGCTTAAATAATTTAAAATCAAAAAAAGTTTTCAAGTCTTACGACTTTTGCCACGGTAATCTTGACTTCGATAATTTAACCTCTTTGAACGGGTTGTTTAAATTTTGTAATTACGAGAATAGTTTTTATGGAAACCAAGCTGTAGACCTTTCTATTATGTGCTTGAATCTTGGTTATCAAGAGAGGGATTTCAATCATATTTGTAGGCAATTTTATAAAATCCTTAATTTAGACTATGAATCAAACAAAAAAGAGGCTAGGGAGTGTCTCGAATTAGCTTATAATATTCATTTATGCAAACTGGCTTATAATTTTATTATAGAACAATGTATATACAAAAACTCTAGAGAAGACAGAATCACATACCTAGTAAGGAACTTTTTTGAAACCTCTTGGTGTTTTCAAAAATGTGATATATCTTTATGGGTTAAAGATTACCTGACTGAAATGTTTAGTGTGACCATTGATTTTGATAAGGAATTAAGAGAAAAATACGAAGACTAAATTAGAAAACAAATATGCTTTTGGTATAATACTTCAAAGATGATTCAATTTTACAAACCAAATTCTCAAAACACAGGCACAGCTTTCGGATTTAGGGTGGGGACCCAAGGTAAAAACGATGAGCCGTGTTTGTATATGACAGCCGTCAAACAAGCATCATGGAATGCAAAAAAAAGAAGCGGTTCGTTTTCTGCAAATGCAAAAAACCCAGACAAATCTGCAATTATTAAATTCAATGAGTTTGAGATTGGTGGTTTTATATACGCTGTAGAAAAATATGAAAAATTCGGAGCTTTTCACAGCTTCGATGACAATTCTACTGGTATATCCCTAAGCCCATATTCAAAGAAGGATGGAACAAAAGCGTTTTCTTTTACAATTACGAGGAACTCTTCTAATAAATTTGGTATGGGTATCGAGATGTCGGAAGCTTATTGTTTGTGCCAGTATTTTAAATACGTTTTAAATGAAATCTTCACTTATAGATCCAACCTAAAGTAATGAGAAAAAAAACAATACTCATACACTCGAACTATTGTAAGGCATTTACTGGTTTTGGTAAAAACAAAAAAAACATACTAAAATATCTATATAAGACTGGTAAGTATAATGTTGTTGAGGCGGCAAACATGAAACGTGTTAGTGATACCTCTACAGAAAAACTACCCTGGGACTGTTATGGCACTGTTCCTGACAATTATGAATCTTTACCAGAAGAGCAAAAGAGACCTGCTGGTTATGGTTCTACTGAAATAGACAGGATAGTAGAGGAAGTAAGGCCAGATGTTTATATAGGGGTAGAGGATATTTGGGCTTTTACAGACTACAACAAAAAGCCTTGGTGGAATAAGGTTAATTCTATGGTTTGGACTACTCTCGACAGCTTGCCTATTTTACCTCAAGCCTTAGAGTATGCACCTAAGATAAAACATTATTATGTGTGGTCATCTTTTGCTGAAAAAGCCTTCAAAGAATCTGGCTATGAGCATATTAAAACCTTGAGGGGCTCCTTGGATACTGACTCGTTCTACAAACTCGATGATCAAGCCAGAACTAAATTGAGAGATTTTCATGGAGTCAATCAAGATGATTTTATTGTTGGTTTTGTATTTAGAAATCAATTAAGAAAATCAGTGCCAAACCTATTAGATGGGTTCAAGTTGTTTAAAAAAGATAAACCACACGCCAAACTATTGCTTCACACCCATTGGTCCGAAGGTTGGGATATTATGAGGCTTCTTGAAGAAAAGAATATACAAAATACAGACATACTGACTACGTATTTTTGCTCATCTTGTGGAGCTTATCATGTTAAGAGTTTTACTCACGAAAAAGAAAAATGTAGAGAGTGTGGTCAAAACACATCTAACACAACAAATGTCTCTCACGGTGTTTCTGAGGATCAATTAAACCAAGTCTACAACTTAATGGATGTTTATTGTCATCCATTTACAAGCGGAGGCCAAGAAATCCCTGTTCAAGAAGCCAAACTCACAGAACTCATAACGCTTGTAACCGATTACTCTTGTGGTGAGGATAGCTGTTCTGAAGAAAGCGGTGGACTCCCTTTAAGTTGGCATGAATACAGAGAGCCTGGAACACAGTTTATTAAAGCATCAACGGACGCTGATAGCATTAATCAAATGCTTCAAACTGTTTATGATATGCCCGAAAAGGAGAGGATCGAAATGGGCGAAAAGTCAAAAAAATGGGTTATTGATAACTTTTCCATAGATGTGATAGGAAAAAAACTAGAGTCTATCATAGATGATATGCCATTTTTAGATGAGAATGTGGACATAAAAAATATCCACTATAATGACCTTTATGAAATGCCCACTGGATTATCTAATGAAGAGTTCATCATAGATCTTTATAAAAACATTTTAAACGATGACGTAGATAAAAAAGACAAAGGATTCAACGTTTGGTATTCCAAGATGATGTATGGGCAGGTTGATCAAAACTCCCTTTACCATCACTTTATAAATGTTGCAAAAAAAGAAAACCTTAAAAAACCAAAAGCTTTTGAGGATGTTTTGTCTAAAGATGACCAAGGTAAAAGGATTGCGATTATAATACCGCAGTCAGCCACTGATGTGCTAATGATTAATTCTTTTGTGTCTAACATTAAAAAGAAACATAATGGCTGCAATGTTTATGTGTTTACTAAACCTGAGTATTTTGATTACATAGAAGACAACCCCTGCGTATTTAAATGTTTACAATATACTCCAGCCCTAGACAATCCATTATCTCTTGAAGGTTTTGGTGACCACGAAGGTTTCTTTGAAGCTGCTTACTATCCAGCGACAACAACGCAAAAAGTACCTTGCTATATACATAACGGAAAATAAAATGCCACATTTAATAAAAGAATATTCGAAGAATCTTGGTGTAGAACCAAACAAACCTGTTGTAAACAAGCATTTCTTCCCAATAAAAACTGACAATTATATTGTTATATATAACGAACAAGACATACAGTCTAAAAACTACAATTACTACAGACTTGTCATAGACCTTATTAGGTCTTCTTTGATTGGTCGCGGTATAGATGTTGTGGTAATAGGTTCAGATAAAAATGTAGCTAGAAATGCAGACCATTTTTATTGCAATTTAGACTTTAGAAAAAACTGCTACATAATATCGAAAGCTAAGTTGCTTGTTTCTATAGACAATGCATTAACCCAGTATGCAAGCTCTGAAGGAGTGCCTGTAGTAAACTTGTATGGGAATATATATTCTTCTATCACAAGCCCTTACTGGGGCAAGAAAAACACAAAAGAAAACCTAGAGCCTAAATGGGACAAGAAGCCTTGCTTGTCTTTGGTTGACAGTAAAGAATCTATAGATACCATTGCTCCAGAAAAAGTAGCCACTTCTATTTTAAAACTTCTTGGGTTTGATAATTATAACAATCTTAATTTTAAAACAATACTCCCAAATAAAATAAAAAAAGAGGAAATTGATATTATTCCCACGGAATATGTCAACCTTGGTTTCTCGAATGAGTCTATCCTTAATATAAGGCTTGATTGCTGTGACAGCGTAGACACAGGATCTTTCATGAGTTATTGTTCGAACCATAAATGTAATATTATATCTAAAAATTTAGTAATTCAAGCTGATGTAATTCAAAAAATAGCTGGCAATTTAAATTGCATAACCATCATTGTCGACGAGCCCTTGGAGGCTATACCTAAAGAATATTTTAATCTTCTCAAAAAATTAAAAATTCACTTCCTCATGCTCGTTAAAGACAAAAGTTTATTAGATGATTTAAGGCTTGAGTATTTTGATCAGAGTGTAGAATTTTACAACCCAGCCAAAGAAAAGCCTGAGTTAGTTGATCTTAACCATAAGTTTCTATCATTCAAAAGTGTCATTGAGGGTTCTAAAGTATATAAAAGTGTGGCTCATTGGAAAAAAGGGCTTGACTCTTCTAATAATGTAGTGGATAATCCTACTTATTGGGAAGAACTAGATTATTTTTATATTTATGAACAAGACAGAACCGAAGGAAAAACCAGCTAAAAAAGCAGTTAAGAAAGCAACAAAAAAAACCGTAAAGAAGTCAGCTACAAAGAAAAAACTTTTTGGCCCAGACATCTACAAGAGAGATAAACACGGGTTGCTTGAGTGTGTCGACTATCTCTTCAATGAAGATGGTTCTGTTAATTGGAGGGCCATGATTAAGCCAGAGTTCCTGTACCCCAACAAGGGTTGGTTTGATATGCGAGGACAACAAGTCCCAAGCTCCACGGAGGGCCTTAAAGACAATCAACTTTTAATCATGCTCGGTGGCATTAAAGACTTAGCTAGATTGAGGGGCTTTCATTCTGTCGCTTATGATGCAAGAAACGTAGAAGAAGGCTATGTTACCGCTCGTTGCGAGATTGAATGGATAGGTAATTACGAATCACAGAGTGACAAAGTTTGTTACGAAGATTACGCTAATGCGTCTTTAGAAAACACAGATGCTTTTTGCGAAAAATTCTTGGAAACCATTGCTTGCAATAGGGCTTTTGTTCGTTGTGTTCGTAACTTTTTGAATATTAATATTGTCGGTGCCGATGAGATTGATAAATCTCCATCTACACCATCTAAAGAGTCGCCCTCGAAAAGTGGCAGCGCCGCCCCTATAACGCCCTCTGGTCTACTTGAAAAGAATTTAAGAGATCACCATAACATAGACACCTTCGACGGCCTGAAAGAGCTTCTTAGGGATTTGTGGAAATCAGAAAAGTATGTTAATGAATCAGTTAAAAACTGGAACGACTTTAGCGATATCCCAGCCAAGGAAGCAAGAAAACTAATAGGTATACTTTCTAAATGATACGCAGAATAACAAAACCGAAGGATTTTGAAAAAGCCGCCGATGAGATATTCGACCTTTTTGAATATGAGAACAAAAATGAAGCCCATCAACTCGGATTAACACACAATAAAGAGTCTATAATAAACAATCTGGGCGACAAAGTACTACTTAATTGGGATTTCTTTGTTTGGATTAATGAAGAAGACGACAAATGTGATGCCATGATAGCTTTTTTTAGGGATAAAAATGTTAAATTTGGTGTTCAGATTTTCTCTGAATATATATGGCTATCTAAAAACCCTAAAGTTGGATATAAACTTTTTAAAGAGGCTGTATCTTTTGCAAGGTCACAAGGCTTTGAATATATGTCTATGTCTAGCACGGAAAAAATAAAAACAAGCAAAAAATTCGAAAAGTTCCTATATAAAATAGGCTTCCTAAAAGACTCTACAAATTTTATTACAAAACTATGAATAATAGAACAGCAAAAAAACTAAGGACAATTATAAACCCCCAAGATCCTATAACCAGGAAGGTTTACAGAAGAGCAAAAAAGCAATATACAAAAACACCCAAACCTCTGAGGTCTGAATTTTTGGCTTCATTGAATGATTTGCTTAATGGAGAGTAGTTTATTAAAAGGAGGTTTTGTAGAACTTGTATGTTGTATAATCCTGCCCAGTATTAACAAGCAAGCTAACTCCGCTCTCTGAATACGATGGCGTTATATTAAGGTTTTCTCCCTCGGAGTTCTCTATTCCCTCTATTTTAAATAGAGGGAGACCCTCATTCACCCCACTCGTAGCGACACCTGTGGTAGAAAGCTTTATTGTTTTTGATATTATTTGATATGGGTTTTGATCACTGCTCATTGTTAACGCATACTCAAAATAATTTCTCTGCCATATTCCGTTTTCGTCTGCGGGTACAGTGTTGCAATCAAAACTTAAACCGCTATTCGATTCAAATATAGATGTTTCCTCTCCGTTTTCTCTGTTCACATATATTCTATCTAAAACTCCAGACCCGCCATCTATTATACTTAATATGCTTCCTTTTTTAAAGTTAACATTTGCTGAACCATCTGGACTTTTTATATTAACTTGATCAACATCAATTGCTGTTTCAGATTCTCTCGTTTGCTTGTGTAAAAGAGGCCCAACTAACCAAGGCTCACCCTCTCCAAATGGGCTTTTTGGGGTAAACCTTAACCATGTATTCTGGTTGTCAACTAACCCTGCTGATCTATCTATGTTTATTTGAGTTGCATGATTTTCGTCCAGCGTCCTCAAGTAAGAAAACTGATCCTCTTGCAGTTGATCTCCGTTATAAGAATATACGTCCAAGCCTTTTATTTTAGTGAATTGCTGTAGGTTTTGGTATGAAACCTCTACAGCTATACTGTCTTCATTTTTTAAACCGCTAACAACGCTTGTCGGTTCTTCTCCGTAATGTTTAATTATGCCACTGTTATAGGAGTCTGTATAGATTCCGTAAGGATTGTTTTTCTGGTTGTCAATCTTTGACAATAGGAAATATCCACTGGGGCTTAAGTCGTTAAATAAAAATGTCCAAGAGCTTTGGTTGAATGTTGTCTCGACATAGCTAGGATATGAAGGGTTTGGCTCTAGTTCTGCTCCATTAAAATCATAAGTTAAAGAAGCTTCCCAGTAGTGATCTTGTATTCCAGATGGCATTTCTGGGTGATTTTTAACACCAGATATAATAAATCTTTCAGGAAGTCCATCGTCTTCTTTTTCTATTAATGTCATTTTGCCACTAAAAACAGTATTACCACTGTTAAACTCAGCGACCATGTAGGGCCCTATAGGCTCATTAAATATGGTTTCACCCAGGGAATCGTATGTTTTAATAGATGATATATATAATGGATTTCCATACACATAATATTTTCCAGAGCTTACTATATCTGTAGTATTATCCTTAACCCTAAAATTAATACAGAAATCTTTTTCATACTGCCCGAATATAGATTCGTTATCTTTTTTTGTAATACTTAACGATGTTAAGTATCCACTTTGATAATTTTCATAAATGATATTATCATTTATATCCGCTATATCAAATATAATAGAGTTTATATATTTGTTTTTTATTAATTGAGAGTTGTCTGTCAGGTTTTCCGCTTCTCTATCTTGTAATGTAAAGCGTAGAAAAACATCTTCATCCAAATGTATCCCACTACCAATACCCAAAGAGTACAAATCACTTTCGTCGTAATTATAAATGGCTTCAAATTCTTTTAACGTTGTCATTTTTTTAACTTATGGCTATATTTGAAACAAAAGATCCATCTGTGATTAAATTTTCCTCAAAATCATCGACGCTTATAAATTTAGTTCTTGGGTTTGATTCCAAATAGCTAATCTCTGGATTGGATGAACTATAGGATGGTCCAGTAGCAGTTACAGATAATAAGTAACCACCATTTTCTTTTATATCGTTGATTGTAAGTCCGTTTGAAATTGATGAGAAGTATAAAGTTTCACCCAAGGCTGAAGACCTTAATTCTAAACGATATCCAGTAGCGTTATCCACCTCAGTCCATGAAGTTTCAAGGTTGACCCTTTCTACAGGTAGACCTATTGGTAGTTTTGAAACAGAAAAATTTTGAGGAGTCTTAAGCCTTATAAACGATCTTCCTTCTGCCTCATAAGCACTCTCCCTGTAAGGGGAATTTGTATCTTCTATATCCTTGTAAGCAAAATCTTCCATCTCCAAATATTTACCACTTACATACTTACTTCCTGCTATTTGATATTTGTTTGTTTCTAACTCCGTAACCCCCATTACTTTATAGACCTGCTCGTCTGTATTTTTTCTTTTTATTCTATACGTAGATCCTTCTGGAATGAGAGGCATTAAATTATAATTTTCGTCGTTCGGGTCTATAGTCCACGTAGATCCAAATTCATCATTAATATAGCTTGTCGTCGAAAAATCTAATATTTGTTTTGTTTCATTAATATTTATATCTGATTCTACAACTCCATCCGTTGCTGACAAATTAAAGAAGTCACCTTGAAGAGTTAAAGAAGAAACACCTCTTCCATCTGCTTGATTAGAGTCAAACTGATACCAGCTAATTGGTTTGTCATTGAAAGATGGTAGCCACTGGACTAAATTCCCACCATAATATTGCTCTTGAATGTATTTATCGTAAGTATTGTTATGCTGAAATGATTTACCTGTAGAGAAAACCCAACCAGAATATTGTGTTGAATACCAAAGAAAATGATCAACCCCATCTTGGGTTCCTGTGTAAACAGGATACTCCTCCTTTTTGAATTTCTGTGTTATATCCTCAAAGCCTTCTTCATAATGAGAAAAACCATAGGAACCATTAAGTTTTTTGCTGGTCCAGCTGGCGTCATCAGAATCAACTTCAAACTCTAAAAATCTATTTCTTCTTATTGAGGTAATATTATCTAAGTCCTCAACGTTTTGTCTTCCTGTTGGTATGTAGAAGGTTATTTTGTCTTCCAAGGAAGAAGAGTCGCTGTATGACTCCGAAAGCTTAACCTTGCCTTGGCTTGAATCCACATCTAATACCTTACCAAAATTATTTGTTAACGATTTTAAATCATCCTCTATTATGATTAAATCTCCAGGTTTACAAAGAAGGCCCTCTAATGAAGTAATAAATGAAATAGACTGGTTCTCTTTGGTTGTCGTATACATTATGTGCTTTGCATGTCTTATCGCCTGAGATCTTGATGTGGTCCCATACGCGTCTACTACCGTTTTAAACAAACCCCTCCTAGCAACATCCTCCTCATCTTCTATGTATTCTATTTTGTTTCTGTAGTTATCTTCTCTGTCTAAATATGAAACCTCTATAGCGTTGAATTGCTTATCTCTTGTTTGATTGGAATATTCAAAAAACCCATTTTCGACATTGCTATTATTAAACATTAAAACAGGCTCTTTTATTGTATCATCCGCAAAAGATACTGAAGAATTATTGTAATAAACCATGCCCTTAAATATGGATGATATCATATTCAAAGCGTCATAAGCTTTTAATGCGCTGGTGAACATCATATTGCAACTATATCTAGGTTCCCTTTGTCCTAAATTTTTTGATCCTCTTGTTTGATTTGTGTCAACTCCAACGAAGTAACCATCCTTATCTACTGCATCGCAAAATCTTGCTATCTTATACAGCTGCCATTTATTTATGTCTTCTGGCTTTAAGAACTCACCCAATCCATATCTGGTACTTGTTAATAGATCATACATAATCCAAGCTGGATTGTCGGTCCAGCCAATTTTAAACTGTCCATCCCAATCTCCATCATAAACCAATATATCATCTACTTTGCCCAAGTCCTGCAATTGACTTGCGTCATCCCAAAATCTCTTATCCGTCCCATCTTCCCTTAATGGGACATAGTTGCTTGGTATTTTTATTCTTTTTAATCTAGCCTCAAAACTTCTACTGGGTATTTGCTGAAAAGATCTTGAGTCTATCTTTGTCCCTATGATAGAGGAGTAAGGATAATTCATGTTAGATTGTATAATCTCAACTACCTTGCCTATTTCTAAATTTTTAAATACCAATGTTGAGTTAGACTCTGTGGAAAGCTTCGATACTTTTATATACCTGTCTCTAAAAACTTTCTCTTGACCCGTTTCATCTGAAACCAAAGCGGCTGGCAGGTCAAACGGTTCGCCCACGCCCCCTTTATATGCCTTTTCGCTACCTGAGGTATCTTTATAGAGCTCTTCTACATAATCAAGTTCTATCAAAGCTTTGTTGTTGTCTGGGTTACCTATATCCAAAGGAGCTCTTTGTTCTACTAGGGATGCTATTCTGAAGAATCTATCGTAAACCGCTACAAAACCATCTTCGTCTGAAACAGATGGTTCGATATAACCTATCTCAACCCTTATGTTTACGACTGATGGTATTTTCTTTCCTAAGTTATCGCCACTAGTGGTCGAGGCGTCTCTGTGTAGTGTGTCATAAAGATTTAGTATAACTATAGTAAAATATAAAGATTGTGCATTTGGGTTTGTAATAATGTGTGTTACTGGTTGTGCTTTTTCATCAAAATTCTTTTTAAAGCTATTCCAACCAGAAAAGTCAAAATTCTTTTTGCCATCGGGCCTCTTATCTAAACTTCCTTCTGAAACCGCTACGGTCCAGTTTTTAACCATCTCGGGAACTTGCCCTTCAGATGGAACGTTTTTGACGGTTATTCCTTCTAAGTATCCCCCTCCTCCATCTAAAACAATCCCCTCTAAAAATTTAATATAAGAGGTTCTGGAGCTGTCTACTACTTCCTTATCAGCTATGGACATAGATCTCATTTTATGAGTTCCATTGTCTCTTTTGTCTACCCCTCTGACGTCCCAGTTTAATAAGGTCTGAATTCTTCTTTCTTTGTTTGTGTTGAAGGGTCCTATTAGTTTTCTGTTTATGTCATGCTCTATATATACATCTTTGAAGTAGCTTAATGGAGCTTGTTGGTTTGGCCCGTCTCCTTTTCTAAACTCAGCTAAAATGTTTCCGTAATTATATTTATCTACTTCTTGGCCTTGTACTTTATATTGGTTTTGAAATAAGCCAAGACTAGTCACGCTTTTTAAGAAATTTAATTCTTTTGATTTTATTGATGTAGCGTATAATGATGCGTATTTTTTATATCTGAATTTAAATTGTTGAGTTTGTGATTTACCATCATCTAATACCAACTTTTCTCTTACACTTTTTACATCTATTTCTAAAGGTGAAAAATAAAAACCCTTAACCTTTCCGTTCCATTCTCCTGTCTCAGCATCTAATTCTGGTATTAAAAAGTTAATGGAATACCTTGGATTGTCTTTTTCTTTTGAAGACACCATATCTAACTCGTAAGGGTTGATATCTCCAAAAGAATTAATAAATGTTTTATCTTGCGAGGCTGTGTATCCCTCAACTACATAATTTGAATCGAACTTAAAAGCTAGAAAGGGCGGAGAGAAGACTGTTTCAGATGTGCCTTTTATTTCTGCTATAAATTGAGACCTAGTAGCTATATTCGTCTGAAATTTTTCTATCATCCAGTCCATTGTCATTGTTTTTGGAACATACCAACCTAAAGATTCCATTTGCTTTACAAGAAAAGCATATTCAAAACCATTAGTATTTTTGTTAGTGACAATATCTATAAGCTGGCTCGTTCCTTTTCGAAGTACTGAGGTGTAACTTTGATCATGTACTAGAGTGCAGTCATTATAAGGATAAACACATGGTTTATCTTTGTATACCCTTGTGTTTAGGGAAAATAATTTTTCTCTTATGTTCGCGTAGGTTTGACCATACTCTATCATAGCAGAGCTCTCCATTTGGCCTAATGTATTTATATAAGAAACACCATCCCTACGATAGAAGGGTTTCAGATCATTCCAATATTCGTTGGCATCTTTATTTACGAATGAGTCCCACCCTGTAGAATTTTTTTTCCAAGTTATCCAGCCCAGTCTAGTCGAAGCATCTTGTCTATAATCAATATCGTTGGCTACTGTCGATGTTGAATCAATAAAATATTCTCTTCCGTAGACTCCACCTTTTTTTCTAAAATCGTAATCGTTATAATTAAAGGGAACGCTCAGTTCTCTTTGCATGGTTGAGTTTGCAAAGTAAGATATGACGGTATCCCTACCAAAAGTAAGGTTAGACTGCTCAAGTACATTGTCAGTGTCGTACCTGCCTCTGCCAGCTTTTGCGGCATCGTAGAATTCGTCGTCGGTTAATACTGGATCTGTTGTGCAGGTACTATAGCCTCTACTAAATCTTCCTCTACGGTACGAACAGCGTCTTCTGTTCAAAGCTCTGCAGAACCTTGGGTAGTTTCCCCAGAAACGTATTCTTCTGCTACGCCCATCGCGGTACTGGTCTCTCCTGCAATCTTCTGTGGGGTATGCTCCAAGGCTATCAAACTGCCTAGCTTCCTGACTCGTCAGATCTTCACCTCCAGCAACCAAATCCTGAAACAGATAATTTATATTTTGTTTAAAAGGGTCAGAGCTTGCGGACTCATAACTTTGACCATCCAAAACCCTAATTCGGCCCCTTCTTTTTATGGGTTCTTGAATTGGCACATTATTCAAAAAGATGCCTTGCAAAAGCTCCTTGTTGTCTAGCACTTTCCCGTATTTATTGCAAAGCCCCTCTATCGGGCCATCGGATATTAAATCTATCGTTTCGGAAAATTGAAACGAAGCTCCAACTTTATAAGAGCCTATATAAGGAGGTTTTAGTGTCGGTGGTTTTGGCGGGGTTGATCCACCACCACCACCACCACCAGACCCTGCAAAGACGAACTTCTTTTCAAAATGTTTCATTATCTATACTGAATTGTTGTCGGACTGAGCCACCCCTTTCTGGGTGTAGAATGGATTTGATATCATTGCTTGTGCGGCTTGAACGTTTTGAGGGAATGTTTTAATACAAGCCTGGACAACCTGAGATCCAACACGAAGTCTTCCGTAACCGACTGGTACTGGCACACCTTGAGCTGCTATATTTTGTTTATTGGAAAATTCAAAAGACCGCTCTAATCCCCTGGTGCTGGCTTCTGTGGCCTTAACGTCTGGGCTTTTTTGCTTAGGTGCTAAGATCAAGGCAACCGCAGTACTTACTATAAAAATAGCGAGTTGTGTTATGAAGGCTTTGGACGCCAAGAATTTAATAGCAGTCCCGATAATAACACCACCCTCCCCACATATTACGGGTACTATATCTATTTTCTTTGCTTTTTTAGACTTCAAAAAAGCGTATGTGTTTTTTATTCTTTTCCCATCCACAATGATAGAATAATAAAATCCCTTTCTTGATAATTGGTTTATCTTTTTGATGAATCCTGGTCTATTTGCATCGATAGCTTCAATAACTTGGCTGGTTTTACCGACATCCATTAAAAAAACATCTCCAACATCATGAGCTAATACGCCGTGTATTTTGATTGTAGTCATTTTATTTTTTCTTTTACCTTTTCGAGTTTCCCTTTATCCGCATCAATATGCTTTGGTGTGTGTATATACACATTTTTAGTATTTAATGAGTAAATCATGAATGGTATACAGCTATTTTCTGACATAACAATGTCAAAATCCGAAGGTGTTTCGTCTCCTACTATATGACTATGAAATATAGCGATTGTAGAATACTCTTCTTTAAAAAGTAAGTAATGTAATGGGTCCATTACAAAGGTTTCTGAAGGTCTGTCGGATATGTTTTTGCATTCTTGGACAATATAATCACTACCATCGTGACCTAAAATCCCGCAGATTTCCTGAGAAAATTTCTTTTCTGATATATCTGCTATCTTTGATATAGCTCTTTTCAGTTGTTTTGTCTTGTAAGTTTCCATTTTAAGGTTCCGATCTGAATGAATATCCATCTGTACCAGGGAATCCGCCGAAAGGAAGTATTCCTAAGTTCGCTGGAACCTCATCGGTGCTGTCGAACTCGGCGGATATGTTTGATATTACTATGTCTTTTGAATAATTTATATCTAAAACTTGTGGTTTTGTCCAATTGGTTCTATCAAAGAATGAACTTCCAGCAAAAGCTACTTTGTCAGTTAGGCTTGATTTAAAAGCTAAAGTATTATTATTGATTCTGTCTACTAAACCACTACTATTCGTCCCCTGCCAATAAGCTGCGCATCCATTTAAAACAGCTTCTTTTTCTGCTGTTATGTTACTTAAATCCGAAAACCTTCTTATCACTGGGGTTTTTAACTGGTCGTTATACACCCTTAACGCTAAAGCCTTGTTTATTATAGAGTTGGCAACTTCCTTAGACCAAATAATCACAGACCCAAAAGTACATCTATTATGCGACCAGTTTAAAAGCTTGTTGTTATTTGCCCCTGTTATGTTATTTCTTCTTGTACCCGCGCCTAAAAAAACTAATCTTCTAGGTTTTGACCTTAAAACAGCGTCTGTATCAAAGCTATTTTTGATATTGAAGCTCTTCTTTTCTCCCCGTGTTCCAATTATTTGTACTTCTTTATCATTCTCGTCCAGCTCTGTCATTACGCCTGTGTTTATACCAGAAACCTCTACATCAAATATTTTTTTGTATGTAGTGCCTCTTCTTTTCATTTTTATAGTAATCAAAAGATCTTCACAGGATTGCAGGTTGATATCTTGAGCCTCAACAAATGATGTGCCCTCCTTAACTCCTCCAGCTCTAAGCGGCCAGTATTCAACTCTTCTAGAAGTTGTGCTATTAACTCTCTCTAAACAGTTAATGACAAGATCCCCATAACCACTCTGTTGGTGGAAGCTCAATCTGAATGCGTTGTTTGAACTCCTGCAGTCGGACGCGAATATATTTGCATATTCAGGGGTTTCAATATATGAGTGCAGGTTTTCATAACCATAAGTTCTCGGGAGATGGATTACCATAGTAAACTCCTTGCCTCTTCCTTTTGCAAAATTGTCTCCATAAGACCAGTTAAAAACACTCTCTAATCCAGCGTTAGGCGCAAATAAGCTCATGTGCGTTAATTTTGCCTCTAGGGTCTGCAGTGCGTTTTGGTCGTATTTTTTTGAAGAAGTCCCTACCTGAACCTGTCTTATATCTTTAAAACGACTTTTGCAAGCGCTTAAAGTTTTAGCGCATCCGTCTTTGTCCCAGTATTCTGGGTGTAAATTCGGTTCCTTTCCTATGCAATTTTGCCCAGATATTGCAGAAGCCTTACACACGTAGTAGACCAAGAGAGGGTAAAAAGAATTGGGATCTTCTTCGTCTTGAATTCTTACTCTATCATTTATTTTGTATACTATATTTCCTTCATAGTATCTTTTTGTTGGTCTAAAGACATCCCCAGCTTTACCATAAGTAAAATCTCCTCCTAAATATGAAGTATTGTTTGTCTTGGCAGCCTTCCAGGCGGATACCTTGTTATTATTTTGATCTAAGAAGGGTTGTCTATCCAACCTTTCTTTTGGCTCTCCTTGATATTGACATCCTGGCCCCCTATATTTCCAATAACAATATTTACCCAAAACCCTCCTGTGGTTTACTTCAAAACCTTCTAAGTCTAAGGGATTTGTTAATTCTACTTCTACAAAATTTTTGTTTTCCCTCTTTTTCTGGGATACAATATATATATCACTAGATATTTCAGCAAAACTATCAGATTCTCCCCAAGGATTCCCCCCATCAAAGTTTACATCATCTAAAAACTTTACAAAAGTTCTTTTTCTTTCTATTCTTCCGTTAGAAAAATCATCATACTTATCCAACAGTGAACTTGCGAAATATTGAGAGTTCGAAAACCTAAGTATAGGCCTATTAGGTCTACCGTCAGATGTTACTTCAAAACCCTCATACTCCATTGCTATAGGCATGTAATCTTCACCCTGCCAACTTATACCAATACCAAAAACAGAGCCGTTATGTACATTAAAATATGTATTCGGGTAATTCACTATATCAGGATAAATCCTAAATAGATCTACAATTGCTGTAGGCTCTATATTAAAGACCTCTGCAGCTATCTTATCTTGCCCTAAACCCATGAAACTATATACACCATTTGTTACATATAATAAAATAATTAATGGTTTTTTAAACAACTGATTTTTTAAACTAAAAAAAATTGACTAAGATGCTTTTTAAGATATAATCATATAAATACAAAAACATATGACTAACGTAATTTATAGGGTTTTCGACAAAAAAAATAAGTATCAACAAAGTTATTGCCCAAAACTGGAAGACGCTTATTCTTGGGCTGTTAGTTGCGCCGATCTAACCAAGGGGTTTGTCCGTAAGGATGTATTGAGCGAAAAAGGATTAACAGAGTCTTCTACTGTTGTTTATCCAGCAAGCAAGAATGCAAATTAAAAATATAAATTTTTCTGACAGTGTTTTTATATCTTTATTTGAAGATTTCTGTCTAAGCTCTAAGCCTTTGCCACAAATGGACGAAGGCAGCCTTTCTAGAAGACTGTCTTGTATCAATGATTATAGGAATGAATTATCTTCAATTTCTGAAATAAGCTTGGTTGCTATAGATGGAGAGAAAAAACCCATAATGTATTCTTTTTTTCGCCTGAGCGCTAATAAAGATTTTGTATTTATGGACTTTATACTTCCAAATATAAGGATGACATCCACATCCAATATAATCAAATATCAATTAGCGTTTTGCGAATCTTTTTTGCATGTGTATGAAAAAACAGGGCTTGATTTGGTTGAGGCTGAGTTGAATAGGTTATTTAAAAAAGAAAAGCTGATTAAAACACTTAAAAGATTTGTACCTGCTTTCACCCTTATTGAAAATAAAAAAGGAGAGGTTTGTTCTGTAAAAGTAGAAAAAAACAATGTAATTAAGTTTTATGAAAAACTGCAAATTAAAAATAATAGGAATAAATAACTCTACAAAACACCTTGACGGCAAAATACTTTCTGGTGACTGCGGTTTCTTAATAAAGACAGGCTTCCTAAAAGAGTTGTTTCTCGATGATGAAAAGTTTGTTTTTGATGTTAAATCTATAGAGCTTGTTGATTCTGATGTTTTCCTCAAGGGTTTTATTTCTGATGAAAATAAAAATGTTGGCAGAGTTGTTATGAAATATTTGTCATGATCTTGTTTTTTGTGTATGTATTTGTATGTCCACATCAACACAATCCACCCTTTTAAAACAAGTAGGTCACTACGGCGGAGAAAGAATTATCGATACTACAGTCACTGGTAAGTTCATGGCTATTCATGCTCTTAGTGACTGCGTAATCGGAGCTGGCACTGTAGGGAGTATAGGTAATTTCGTTGGAGCCGATATTGTTCTTGGCGATGTTATAGTCGGAGAATGGACCTCTATACAAATTACTGGAGACGCTATCGTATATTACGCAGACTAAATGAGAACCTTAAGATTACTAGGCAACACCATAAGAAGAAGGTTTGTAGCTGTCGTCTTAGCTACTGGCTGTTGCCTTGGGCTCTGGAAGGATAACGTAACATGGGACGATGATTGTGTTTGGTTGGATGGTTGCGACGATGTATGGTACAACAACGAAATCTGGGACAACAATGAAATTTGGCCTATCTGTGATTAACTAACAATTTAAAGAAAATATATAAAAAATGGCACAAAACACTTTTACCCCTACTGGGACAGAAACCCACTTAAATGCAAGGACTGTATGGAACGGTAACGCAACCGATGCAGAGTCAAGACTCGGCGCACTTGAACTTGTAACGCCTCAAGTCTCGACTTCTTCTGGTGGGGTCTTGCCTTTTGATAAATCTCTCGGCGGTAACGTTTCAGTAGAGCTTTTCGAGGATATTACTGACATTTCCATTATAAACGTTAGCGATGGAGACTCTGGTTTAATTGAGGTTACACAAGATACTACTGGTTCTTGGACTTGGTCCGTAGGATCTCATATAGTTTTAGCGGGAGATTTGGCTGATATAGCTGCCATAACGCCAACTACTGGGGTGGCTACAATAGGATGGTATTACAACGGTTCAATACTTTATTTGTATGTCAGTGATGCAACATAAAAATTTATTTTAAAATGAAAACTTATCAATTAATTAAACTAAGCCCATTAAAGCTTCAATACTCAAGTGTTGATGGTCTTCCGTCATCTTTGACTAGGGATGCTGCTGCACCATCTACGCCAGATGGTTACGATTATGTCGAAAACTTGCCAATGCCAGACGACGCTCCAGAAGGTCAGTATTACGTTAGAGAATTGACGACGGAATCATACGGCTGGAAACTGGAGGATATTGTTGAGGCACCTATAGAAGAAGTTACAAACATTCAAATGAGAGACGCCTTGATTGACGAGGGTCTTCATGATTCAGTCGACAATATTATTGCGGCAATGCCTGAAACTACAGATCAAGAAATCATTGATAAAAAGAAAATGTATGATTGGTGGCACCACGCTGCCGTTTTTAGGCGTAACAATGATCGTATAGCAATAATGCAAGCAGCATTAGGTCTTACTGATGAGGAAGTTGACGCTATATTTCTAGCCGCATCACTAGTAGCTTGATTCAATAATTGCTAAGATATCAACTAGACCACAAATATCAACAGATAGCAACGGAAATACAAAAATAATTTAAACCAATGGCCCAAACACCTTTTAATCCGACCCCTGGAGTATCTACGCACCAAGATTGCGTGGATACAATTAATGCAAACGTCACTGACGCAGAGAGTAGGCTCGGATCGCTCGAGTCTGCGCCTCCAGCTCACACTCACACGGTTTCAGAGATCACGGACATCGCCGCAACTTATGCGCCGATTTCTCATACACACACTGTTGCAGATCTTGATTCCGCACTCGCCGCCGATGGAACTGTAGCGACAGCAGATGGCGCTGGCAACGTTACTTGGGAAGTTGGTGGCGGAGGAGGCCCTTCTGGCACTACACTTTCAGGCACCACAGCAAATGACACACCGACCGAAATCTACGTTGATGGAACACCGACTAATAGAGTAGATGTCGCTACTGGTTCAACAATTACCTTCTCTGCCTTAGTCGCAGCAAGATCTGCCACTGAAAGCGCTGGTTACAAGATCGAGGGTGTCATTAAGAATGATGCTGGAAC
>Ga0228624_1000173_pt1 | contig 38886 bp, 44 predicted proteins | sample 29DmetaG_FD_182744 | JGI IMG/M metagenome (GOLD analysis project Ga0228624, IMG submission 182744) | Seawater microbial communities from Monterey Bay, California, United States - 29D | ecosystem: Environmental > Aquatic > Marine > Coastal | place: USA: California | collected 2016-10-10 | reverse complement strand
TTTAATATTGATATTATCTTAGTTTTTGAATGGACTTACTTATTTACAGCTATATTTACTAAGCAATTTGATAAAATAATTAAAATAAATAGTGTATATAGCTCTAGTTTAGGAGGTTCTAATAACATAGATGAAATATTTAATGGACTTGTAAATTCAAGAATTAAATCTGCAAGCTCAAATCTTGAACTAATTAATTTAGATAATACTAGAAAGAACATTATATCAGAGGTAATATTGCCATATGAAAAATCGTATACTAAGGATGAATTTATAAGCATTTCGAAGAAATATGAAAATATGTGTTTAATAAAAGGATTAATTCAATATCATGAGAATCAAAATAAAACTATTATGTTTAATGCAGAGAATACGAAGCAAAAAAGTAATTTTAAAACATTAAGAGATATTGATTATGATAGGCTTCTCATTGAATATAATAATTATGAATATGCATTTGGAATAAAAAGGTGTAAACTTAGGAATAAAGGAAAATTTGTAAGTTTAAGTAATAAATGGTGGATGGATAAAACAAGATATATAGTTGATAACCATTATATATGGAGCGATGGTAAATTTATGGTTGTAAAAAAAACAAAACCGATCAAATATATATTTGAAACTCATGGATTTCTTGCCAATACTTTCAATACTAAATTGTATGATTTATATAAAAATGGTGCTAGAAAAATAATTACATCTGAGAATCTTCCGGATGGACTGACTGAATACTCGTTTCTTACAAAACCAATAGTAAATGTTATTAATAAGTCTACTCATAAAAGTGTCAATATTGATACCTTAGTTGCTGAAAATGTTTTATCTCAAAATAGTGTAAAAAAAATATTAGATTATTGTCATAAATTATACGCCTATACATATAGAATACGCGATAAAATTGGCTTGACACTTGCTTCTTCTCAGTATGAATTTGGATTAGATAGTAATAATAACATAGTTCTGATAGATGATATTCATTCATATAATAATTCTATATTTTGGGAATATCAGGAAGAATGTTATAGTAAATCGAAGCCTAATATATTTAATAGTAATGTAGTTTACAATTGGCTTTTACAGAATTGTTCAGATATTACTAAAGATATTCCAGTTATACCTTCAACTATACTAAAAGAAGGAGAAGAATCATATTATAACTATGTTCGTAGGCTATATTCAGCAGATGATATAGTAAAATGCTCAATTCTAAATACACCCTTTAGATCAGACAGTTGGTCTTGGACAACAGCAAAAAATATTTATTTAAATTATAATCATGATGATATGGTTTGTATTGTAACAGACAATAAAGATGATTCTTGTGTAAAGAAGGCTATCTTAGCATTTAAAAATAACAATATTTATGCTAATATTTTTGAAATTTCACCATATAAGGACATTATTAAATTAATTGGTCATATAAAACAACATGATTCTTCCATAAAGAATATGATTTGGGTATCATTAAGTAATGATATCAATCCAATATGCGGGATACTTTCAGCTAATACTAGACATCCAGTAATAAACTGCCCAATATCAATTGATAATAAATTTAGTATACAATCTATTTTATCTTCAATTCAACAATATAAAGATAGTCCTGTTCTAACAATCTTAGATTTTAATAATTTATCAGGAGCTTGTAGAAAGATATTTGCTAAATAATACATACAATATTTAAATTTATGGTAATACTATAAATACTAAATTTATAAATACAAAAATACACTCAAAAAAAAAGTACGAAGGATTTTCATTTTCAGAAAAAGTTTTGGAAAATCAAAAAAATCCCCCCCCGCCAAAAATGTTACAAAGTAACATTCTTAAAAATGTTACAAAATAACAAAAAAAGTTCCTAAATGTTACAAAAATAGTAACATTTATTTATGCTAAAAGTTAGTCAAAAAACGATAATTAAATTAAAAAAAATTTAGGAGGATTAAATAATATAAAAATGTTAAATATTTAAAGAAAATTTATATTTATTATTTAATGGTGGTATACAATTGCCCGAGATGTGGATATTCCACTGGTAATAAAAGTTATTTTAGAAAACACTTATTACGAAAAAAAGTTTGTAAAGTTGTGCTTAATGATATATCAGTTGAAACGATACTTCAAGACATAGAGGTTAGAAAAAATAGTGCTAATTTAAAATTGGAACAATTTAAAAAAACGCCTAAAAAGCTAGAAAATGTTACAAAAAATGTTACAAAACCAAAAATAACAAAAAACTATAAGGTTTCAGGAGAAAGTAATGTTACTAAAAAACAGGGATTGCCAATAAACCTCGGTAAAAAAAATGTTACAAAATCACATTTTAGCGTCAGCCAGCAAAAAGTAACATTTAAAGCTCATGAAAGTTCCTATAATTGTAAATCGGAAAATAACGATGATGGAACAAACCTGCTTAAAATTTGGGCTGACGCAGGTGATCCGAAAATAGTTAGCGTCAGCCAAAACGTCAGCCAACAAAAAGTAACAAAAAAAGTTCCTGAAACTTCAATAAACACAGCTATGGAAAATACCAACACACCTTTAAACTTGCAGGCGGTTTGGGCTGACGCGGACATTGACGAAAAACAGTGCGTCAGCCAAAACGTCAGCCAACAAAAAGTAACAAAAAAAGTTCCTGAAACTTCAATAAATACTAGAATGGAAAAAACGACAAGTGGACAAAACCTGCAGACAATTTGGGCTGACGCTAAAAATACACAAAATACACAAAATAATAGCGTCAGCCAACAAAAAGTAACATTTAAACCTGCTATAACTAAGTCATGTGGTGAATATTGTAATGACGAAGCTCCAGACAACCTGCTGAATCCGACGGCTGACGCTGAAATGTTACAAAAAAAACAGTCAAATAAAAGTAAAATAATTGAAAATCATGATAATACAAGCACTAAACAATGTTACGAAAATATAGATTCTCCTGAAGCTCTCCTATTCGACTGTCTGACTCCCTCTAATATCAGTTATTTATTAGAAAATCAATATGAATCAGGAAGTTTATCAGACGAAGAATATAGAGTAAATGGTAGTGTAAGCAGTAATCCTCCCGGATATAATAATTCTAACAATTATTACAATAATTTTGAAGCTCCACCTGTTATGAATGCAACAGCATCACATCATCATAGTCCTAATAAATTATATACTACAAAAATAAATAATCGCACCAAATCTCATAGAAGAAGCTATAGACCTATTCAGCATTACGAAGAACATAGTTTTGAAGAAGAGGAACATTATTGCAAGTATTGTGGTCAAATATTCAAACATCGTCAAAGTAAATGGAAACATGAGAAAAAATGCACAAAAAAAAATGTATTGGCAAATAAATGTAGCAGATTAGAGCAACAAAATAAAGAAAAAGACAAAGCAATAGAGGTTTTAAAGGCTCAAATGGAAATAATTATGGAAAAAGTCGGTAGTCAAGTTCATAATCATAATACTACTAATTACACCATTAATGTAGTATTAAATGCCTTTGGAAGTGAAACAACAGATTATCTAACTGGTAATAAAGTTAGACAAATTCTTCAACAAGGCGGAGCTATTGATAGTATTCCACGATTACTTAAAGCGATCCATTTTAATGACGATCATATTGAAAATCAAAATGTTATTATCCCTAGTAGGAAAGATAATGTCGCCAAAATTTGGGATGGACATAAATGGGTTCTCAAAGCTAAAGAAACAACAATTAACGAAATGACTGATAAGGCATACAATCTAATTAATGAACATTATGATGAGGGGAATAAGCAATATGATGATTTTACAGATAGATATGCTAACAACGATAAACTGGTTAAGAAAAGGATTACACAAGATACAGAACTAATGATTATTAATAGTGCTAAAAATTCACAAAAAATGCTTACTCAGAGCTAATGTTATACCAGTCTTGAAAAAAAATTTGATATTTTAAAAATATAATAAGTGTTGATTATTCCAAGTTCTAAGACTATTGACAATGTCTCTTCCTACCGCCTCCCAACTCACCGCGCTTTACTCGTCTTTCTGTAAGACTGATAATACAGCATATTTTAATAATTCTAATCGTATAGCACATAAACTTAGTATTATCTCTGCGGAGGTTGATGACATGGTAAATCATCCTGTTCATCCACACGATACAATGCATCCTCCAAATAATTTGTCCTACTACACTAAACACGATAATTATCATGATCCAACAAGTTGGGACGAGGATTATGATGAGTATAATGACGGATATCCATCTGATGCTGAGGATATCGACGATTGTACGGTTTCAAGTGACGACGAAGATAACTATGACTAAAACAAAATTAAAAATTTGAAATCTTAATTTTATTTTAAACTTTGGTAAATTCTATAATGGTAACTAAATCAATTGTACCAGTAAATCCTACATCAACTAATAATGGAACAAATGATACAAATTTAAGTAGTGTGGTTATTAATATTCCATTTCCGAAAGAAAGAATGAAATCTGATAAATATAAAAATTGTAAGAATGATTGGTTATATTTCATAAATTACATTACTAAATATGTAGCTATCTTCTTTGTGTTAAGTTTTATTGGAAAAATAGGAGCTAAGTTTATATATTGGGCAAATGAAACAAATGATTGGAAATATCCAGATGGTTGGGATTGGGGAGATATTAGTAGTCTTATATTTCTACAAGCATTTATTGGTATACTAATTGTAGGCCTATGTATAGGTTGTTGTGTAAAACAATAAATTTGAAGTTGAATATGTTATTTTTTATGTCAAAATAATAAAATGTCTGGAGCAATATTAAGATACTTTTTAGATATTATAAGTGAAAGTATAAGTGAATTCTTTAGGTATAATTCTACAATTAACAGAGAACCTAATGAAAAAGATGAATTAACAGATAATCTAAAGACATGTAAATTTACTAAATCAAATGACGAAGAAGTGGTGTGTCCTATATGTTTAGAGGAATTTAATGAGAATGAAACTGTTATAGAATTATCATGTAAACATATCTTTCATAAAGATTGTATAAAAAAATGGTTCGAAAACAATCATTCCTGCCCTACTTGTAGAAAAAAAATAGATTTGAATTCTGACAATAACGATAATACTAGTGATATATTTGGAAATTGGATAAATACCTTTATAAATTCTATAACTAATGAAGTAAATAATAATAGAATAAATGATGTTCTTGGAGCAAGAGTTACATTGTATGGGATACTTACCCAACCTTTGCTCAATAGAGAAACAGCTACTATAATTAGTCATCATAGAGATGATAGATACATTGTAAGATTAAATAGCGGAAGAAGTATATCAATTTCAATAAGAAATATGACTATAAATCGAGGTTTAATAAATGAAAGTATAATTAACAATATTAATGGAATTATTAATAATATTAGAAGGGAAAACGATATTTCACGTATCGTTAGTCAAATTATGATGCCTGGATTAACTCTAACAAATATATTAGACAGTTTATATAATTCCCAATTTAGTAATAGTTCTTTTAACAATAGGTAAGACATCATAACTATTCATTATATTATCAGTATCTTTACTATCAATTAATTTCCATCTTAGGAATGTTTTTGGATTCATTGTCCAACTATCTTTATCTGTATTAGGTGGTATTTCTCCAACATCGTATTTAGATGAAATATCATTATCAAAAATATAATTAAATACATGGTCGGAACTAATATATTTTTGTAAATGTTTTTGTATTTGATGACGTTCGGGACTATAAAATGAGCCAAATATAAAGCAATAAAGATTTGATAGATTTGATAAATTAGTAATTTTTTTAAAATCTTGAATAAACATGTCAAGTAATCTATTAACTATTGCCCCGCCATAATTTTCACCAATTAATATAATTTTTTTTCCATTATTTAAATCTCCCAAAATGTTATCATAGGCGTCCTTAACTATTTTTTTTGTATTTCGTATTTTATGGAGGTTTTTGCCTATTTTCATATTTTCAAGGGCATTATACATAGAATTGTCAAATCCAATATGAACTTCGGAAATTTTATTATCCATAAATTTTTTTACATCATATTCTAAATCAATTTTATCTTTATTGTAATTATATCCAACAAAATAATAAATAACTATATTTTTGGTAACTTCTTCTTTCCTGATAGTATAAAGTTGATCTTCTAACTCTTTATTTTTAAGCTCAATTTGTTCATTAATAGATATGTGTGTTTTGATGAGAATATTCAGTTTATCTAATTCTAAATTATACCGTTTTGTCATTTCATCAATAAGGTTTTGTTTATCATTATTATCAGTGTTAAATTCGTTTACCTTATCAGTTAAAGCTTCATTAACAACTTTATATTGTTCTAATTCGCGTGTTATTTCGCTTAATTTACTAACCAGTTTACTATTAGTAACGTTTAATTCAAGATGTTTGTCTTTTAATCTATCTATTTCTAGTAAGTTATTAGCACTATTTTTTTTTAGTTCTTCAACTTTAATAGTGAGTGTTGAGATTTCAGAATTTTTACTATTTAATTCTTCTGTAAACGCACTTTTAGTATTGGATTTTCTCCAGCACATTTATATTATTAGGCAACATAATTCGTTTCAAAAAAAAAAGTAAAAAGTCTTAATAAATAAAATGACAAATCTTAATATAATTGGAAAATCCAGAACATTGGGATTATCTAAAATTAAAATGTTAGTTTTTGATATGGCAGGAACGACGGTAAACGAACATGGAATAGTTTACCAAACAATGTTTAGCACACTTAGTAATTATGGATTAGGTGTAAAACCAGAAGAAATTCATAAATGGCATGGAGCAAATAAATCAGAAGTATTTAATCATTACCTTAACAAGAGTGATATATTTAAAATGCATTCAGAAACCTATCAAAATAATTTCAGAAAAGAAATATATGACAAATTTTATAAATCCCTAGAAGAACAATATTTTACATCTGATAAAATATCTTTAATTCATGAAGATTTACCTAATATTTTTACTAATATTAGAGAGTCTGGAATTAAAATAGCATTAAATACGGGGTATAATAAAAGTATTCAAACTGCGATAATTAATAAATTAGGTATGAATGAATTTATAGATGATTATATTTCAAGTGAAGAAGTATCAAGAGGAAGACCATACCCTTTTATGATTCATAGTTTAATGGAGAGAAATAATATAAAAACAACTAATCAGGTTGTTAAATTTGGAGATACAAAAAATGATATAATAGAAGGTATAAATGCACAGTGTATTGCTTCTATAGGAGTATTATCTGGTGCTGATAATTATAACACATTATCAAATTCTACTATAATAATCGATGATATTACTAAAATAGAACTATAATTTATCTAAAATTTTAAATTTTTGAATAATTAATAATACAATATACAAATAAATTAAACCTAATGTAATAAAAAGAATTGGATTAAGATTAAATATTAATGGTATAATACTTTTTAAATTAGAACCTTCAAAATCATTAATTACTAGTTGTTCCGGTAAATGAATACCATATTCTTTAAAATAGGGTATAATAATTTTATTGTAATAAACACAATTTTTATTAATATCTTTTTGACCAATATGGCCGCATAATCTGGGGTTGATTTCTAAAAAGTAAATATTATTGTCTTCAGTAATTATAAATTCAAACTCAATAAGTCCAGAGTAATTAAATTCTTTTATCACAGCTTCACTAAATTGTTTTGATAAATTATAGAGTATAGGATCATCAATTTTACGAGTTCTTATACTCCCTAATATAAAGTCGGCAAATACTAATCCATTATCGCTTAATCCATTATCGCCTACAATTGTAAAAAGGTCGCTAATAATAACACCATTTTTAGATATAACATCCAATGAATAAATTTTGAAATTTTCAAATTTGGGTTGAACTACACTATCTTTTAATGAATTTCTTGTTCTTTTAAGAAGTTGATTTTTATTTAATATTGTTTGATAAAAGGCGGCATATCCAGTATTATTTTTAATAATATATTTTTCACTGCTATTTATTTTTACAAATTCTTCTAATGAATATTTTGAATCAACCGTAAAAGTAGGGATTTGTCTAACCTGTTTATGTTTTTTAACAAGTTGATAACATAATGTTTTGTTATCTAATAACTCATAAATATTAGTTAAAGAGCTGAAAAATTTAGAATGTTTTAGTGAATTATAATACTGCTGAGAAGGAACATCTAAAGGAATAACTATATCATATTTGTTTATATCTTTAACCGATATAAACGACGTATGTCTAAAATAAATATTAAGTTCTTTGTAACGAACAAGAGAATCATATAATTCTAGTCCTAACATTATAGGTGAGTTTATTTTAGTAAATAGAAGTAATACATTATAGGTCATATTAATATAGATAAAGAAAAAATGATATAGTTAAATATATAGATGAATAATAATAATTTAACCAATGATGAAAAATTCTTTCTTAATAAGCAAGTTATAAATAATTCAGAAGAAGTAAAATTAGATATTAATAATATCGTGTCGAATATTTCTCCTGATAATGAAATACTTCTATTAGGTGAAAATACACATGGAACAAAAGAATTTTATACTCATAGATCATTTATATCTAAATATATGATCGAAAATATGGGATATAGGGTTATATTATTAGAAGCAGAATGGCCTGATATTATAAGAGTAAATGAATATATTCAAGATTATGGTTTTGATAAATCTGCTAATGAAGCAATGGGAAATATAACAAAATTTCCTATTTGGATGTGGAAAAATAGTGTAACGTATGAACTTATAGAGTGGTTAAAGGTGTTTAATAAAAAGAATAAAGATAATATGGTGTATGTATTAGGTATAGATTGTCAGCAATTTCTAAAATCAATAAAATTTATTTTAGATTACCTAAAAACTCATAATCACCCTTTCTATGAAAAAGCTAATTTGACTTTGGCTATATTTAGACAATTTATTACAGAAAGTCAGTATGCTATAGGTGCTGTTCATGGCTCAATAAAACCTATGGTAAATAATATAGTTGGCAATTTACAAGGTCTTTTATCTACTTTTCAATGGGATCATGTTGATTCTTTTTTGGATAATCTAGATGTGTCTAAAAAAGATAAATTAGATAGAATAAGCTGTGAACAGTCTTTTGAAATCTTAGTTAATGGTGAAGAATATTTTAGAAAAATGTTAGAAGAACCTCCTGGTTCAAATGCTTCTTGGAATACGCGAGACCAACATATGTTAATGACAATTATGAGAATAAGAAACCGATTATCCCAAGTAAATAAAGATATGCCTAAAATAATAGTTTGGGCACATAATAGTCATATAGGAAATTCAAATGCTACATCACGAGGTGGTAAAACATTTGCGAATAATAATAGTTGGAATGTAGGACAGATGGTAAAGGAAATGTTTCCTAAATCTATAGCTATAGGATTTTATACAAATATAGGTAGTGTTACAGCAGCTGAAAAAGATGGGAGAATAGGATTGACACAAGAGCTAAATTCAGCACATCCGCTTTCATATGAACATTTATTTAGTAATTTATGCCATCATCTTAAAGTAAGTGAATTCTACATCGATTTGAGAAAATATAAAAATTATAAATCAGATAATAATGGTATCACAGTTAGATTAAATACACCTTATAGAGATATATATACCGGCGAGCAATTTACTCCAGTAAATGTTTTTACTGATAAAAAGAAAATGACATATTTAATAGATAGCACTAATAAAAAACATCTTTTTGTAAATCCATATGGAACAATAGTTAAAAGATGTAGACCACTCGATGGCTTTGAATATGCAGATAATTTTTCATTGTATAATAGTGATTTACTTCAAAGATGGATTGGTGTTAATTACGTAAAAGAAACTGAAATGGATTCTCACTATGGTGAATCTAAATTAGCACACCAATTTGATTTAGTGGTATTTATTAATAAGACAACTTTTCTTGATTAATTTGTTTATACTAGTTAAAATAAATGTTTGTTGATAATAATTAATGAAACACATACTAATTAGAAGCATGTTTGCGAAACATTTTAATCGAGATCCTAAAACATATACTTTAGATGAATTAGAGGAAGACTATCAAAATGAAATAAAGAAGTTTAGTGAAGCTTATCTTACAGGTTGTCAGTGGTATGTAGGACCAAGTTTTAAAGAATATTATCTTACAAGAAAATTCGATCGTAGATTTTTTGGACCTGCTGCTGGGTATGCTTTATACCATATTTTTAACTAATTCTAAAAATTAGTTAGTTAAAATTATGTTATTAACTTTTTACTGTATATTAATATGTCTAACAAAAGATTATTGAAAGAATATAGAGATATTATCAAAGAATCTATACCTAATATTCACACAAAACCCAATGAAGATAATATTTTACATTGGAATTACATAATAGTTCCCAATAAAGAGCCGTATAATGGAGGATACTATCATGGTATTTTAGAATTTCATAATGAATATCCTATGAAACCTCCTTCGATAAAGATGTATACACCGAGTGGAAGATTTGAAACCGGTGAAAGAATATGCTTATCTATGAGTGATTATCATCCTGAAACATGGAATCCGTCTTGGGGTGTAAGAACGATTTTATTAGGATTATATACTTTTATGATTGATGACGATTTTTCAGACGGAACTATTGGTAGTATTAAAGATACTTATGAAAATCGTAAACATATGGCCTTATCAAGTTATGATTATAATAAATCCAATAAATACTTTGAAGAACTATATGAAGAATTTATAATATTAGAAAATACAACCAGTGTATCTAATGATGAGAAGGCAAAATGTAGATATTGTTTTGAATCTTCAGGAACTTTAATATCGCCATGTAAATGCGAGGGCAGTAACAAATATGTTCATCAACAGTGTCTGGCTAAATGGCAATATAATAGTATACTTGCCCAATCAACACACCCTAAATATCAAACAAATATTGAAAAAATATGTAATGTTTGTGGAAGTGAATTCAAATTTAAAGAACATTCGCGAGAGCAATTAATGCTTAAATTTACTGGAGAAGAAATCGCAAATATGATAATTACAGGGTGTTATTTGGTATCATCTAAAAAAAGTTCAGAGGATAACTTAAAGTTAATAGAAAAATATAAGAATGATAAATCATTATGCGATAACCTTAAGCACTGGACACAATCAGTATTTTTAGTTACAAATGTTATAGGAACAGATGGTAATTCTAGTATAATAGGTGTAAGTATTACTAATAAAGTATCAATAGATAATTATCCACAACTGTATTTTAACTGGATAAAATTAGATAGACATCCATACATAAGTAATAAAAAAATATCTCATTTTATAGGTGGACCATGTAACCCAAATATACCTTTTTATTTATTAAATGTAAGTAGCAGCTGCATAAGTAATATAGATTTACAAAGATTTAATATAATGAAAGTTGTAACTGATACAGAGAATACTATAATATTTGGGCAATTATATGAATTTCTAAATCAAGATGTAGTTGAAATACTAAGAAATGTAAATTCATTATCAATAATTTGGGGTATAGCTGGATGGTCAAGAACACAATTACTGGGAGAAATTGCGAGAGGAGGATGGGGTTTGAGTAAACCCCAATTATATAATTCTAATGTAAAATCAAATTTATGGGGTGATTTTTTAGAAAAAGAAAAAGTGATATTTTGTGGAGAAAATGATTATTTAAAGATTTTTGAAAAATAAATAAAGTGTTTTTCATTTAAAAACAGACTACTAATCTTTAGGTATATGACAGATAAACCACTTCCAACGAATAATTTAACTGAAGAAAATAAATTTAAAGTTCCTATAATAGTTGAATATATTTGGCTTGCTGCAGATCAATCTATAAGAAGTAAATCACGAACATTATATATTGGAGAACAAAATGAAGCTACACTTGATAGAATTCCTGAATGGAATTACGATGGTTCAAGCACAGGTCAGGCTCCTGGAGATTCATCTGAAATTATATTAGAACCAGTTGCGATGTATAATGATCCATTTAGGGGAGGAGAAAATAAGTTAGTTTTCTGCGAAGGAACACAATCAGGTAAAACAGTTAAGGGATATAATAGAAAGAAAGCATTAGAAATTTTTAGTGCTAGAAAAGATGAAGAAATTTGGTATGGTTTAGAACAGGAATATGTATTATATGATGGATATGAATATGGTGAAGGAAGCCATCGTCAACATCGCACAAAAATAGCTACATACCAAAAACCACTTGGACATAAAACACATAAAAGCACCTCGGTGGTCAATACGGAACCTCAAGGACAATATTATTGTGGTATAGGTTCTCAAAATATAGTAGCCAGAGAAATAATGGAAGAACATTACAATAAGTGTCTTGACGCAGGTTTAACAATTTCAGGAACTAATGCTGAAGTAATGTTAGGTCAATGGGAATATCAAGTAGGACCATGCTTAGGAATTGATGCGGGAGACCAACATTGGATGAGCAGATATGTTCTTGAAAGAATATGTGAAGATGCTGGTTTAATTGTAAGTTGGCATCCTAAACCTGTAGAAGGAGATTGGAATGGTTCTGGATGCCATACTAATTTTAGCACTAAAACTATGAGAGAAAATGGTTCACATAAAGTTTTTGAAGAAGCTATTGATAAACTTGAAAAAAATCATCATAAACATATTACTGCTTATGGTGAAGGTAATGATAAAAGATTAACTGGAGAACATGAAACGGCATCAATTAATGATTTCACCTCGGGTGTTGGAGACAGAGGAGCATCAATCAGAATTCCTTCAAGTGTCCATAAGACTGGTTATAAATCTGGATATTTAGAAGATAGAAGACCGGCGAGTAATTGTGATCCATATATTGTAACGTCTCTAATTGCTGAAACAATATTGCCTAAGTAAATAATTCTAAACTATAGAATCAAATGTTTCTTCTTTAGGTTTATTATTCCAATAATCTAAAACGTGTTCATATGTATCATTTATTATTTTTTTTATATTAATTAAAGATTCTAACATTATGTTTATCAATATTAACAGAACTTTAATACAGTATAAATTTAATTCTTGAGTTTTATAATTAGAGAAATTATATTATATATATATATACATATGCCCAAACTTTACCAAATTAAACAAGCTAAAAAAGCAGCCAGAGCCGATTCAGGTGCCTCAGCACGTGTCGAAGCAGAAGAAAGAGCCAGAGTAGAAGCAGAAGCAAGAGCTAGAGAACAAGCCGAAGCAGCCGCCAGAGCGGCATCTAAAGCAGAAGCTGATGCCAGAGAAGCCGTCGCTAAAGCAGAAGCCGAAGCCGTCGCTAAAGCAGAAGCCGAAGCCGCCGCTAAAGCAGAAGCTGAAGCAGCCGCCAAAGCAGAAGCCGAAGCCACCGCTAAAGCAGAAGCTGAAGCCGCCGCTAAAGCAGAAGCTGAAGCTGCCGCCAAAGCAGAAGCTGAAGCAGCCGCCAAAGCAGAAGCTGAAGCAGCCGCCAAAGCAGAAGCTGAAGCAGCCGCCAAAGCAGAAGAAGAAGAAGAAGCAGCTAAATCATCAACAAAAAAAACCAAAAAAGATAAAAAGAAATCTAAAGCTACAGAGTAATTTATTAAAATAGTTTAATTTAAAGTATCAATGAAATTATTTATTGTTATTTTACACAACAGAGCCTGAGCGGCCGAGAGATGCGGAGGAGGATTTGGTGTTATAGGAATCGCGAACCGCCGAAGGAGTATACACAGCTGTTTGTCCATTACGAATTGAGTCTACATGAGTCTGAATTGCGTCACTTCCACCAGTTTCCCTTGGGAAATGCGGAGCATTCGAACTTGCTTGACGCACTCGAGTCGTTTGATGGTTTGTGTCAGTTTTGGACCCACAACACATTTTACATGCGTAAGACAGACCCACAGAAACTAAGAAAAGAACACCGGTGCCTACGAGAAAGAACAACACTGCCATAATAAGACCCCATTGAATCCTTACAAGAATATCAGCCATATCATATGGCCACACTTCGGAAGGCTTGCCGACAATATGGTGACCGATAGATGGATGAGAGGATGGAACAGTATGTTCAAGAGCAGTGTAATTAAATGCCCGCGAATACCAGAATGCTTCATATCCAATGAAGAAATGCTGTTTGTCATTATGGAGAATCATACACATAAACACGAACTGAGTAATTATCACACCGACGAATGCAAGTGTTGTTAGACCATAAAGCAATTTTACAATACTAATACAGCACTCGTTATTTGTTACAATTCCTGCGGCCCCAATAATACTTGCTACAAATGCTAGTGCAAGGATTGATACATTTGCCCAAAGTGAAATTGAAGCAAGGTCATAAAAAGTATCACTTCCGAGAGCATCGAATGTTTCTCGATTAGTTTTGACGTATACAATACACCAGCAAACAAAGTTTACGAACGCCCAGCGGATCTGTGCGGTCTTGGATTCATCGTTTTTGTCAGGCATGATTAGTAGGATAGAGATGACACCTTATCAAAAAAAGTAAAATTATCAAATTTTTTTTAAGTCTTAGTATTTATTACACGGTTTGTTCAACAGGAATTTCTACTTCCAATTCTGAACTATTATGATAACCAACTATCAAATTATGGAAAACCCACATAGCTGTAATAAAACTAACTCCAAGAAAAGCCATCATACAAAAGATAGTAAACATTAGTATAAACTTTCCTTCGAAACTGCAGAGTTGGATTATTGATAGCATGTCAATTAATATTAAAAATATACAATTGGAAATCCAAGCATAATGAATATATTTATGTTCATTTATTATATCTTTGTAGAAGAATACGTGTGCTATAAGCCATAAAGATGACAAAATCATAAACGCAAGTGGAATATTCATTTTTTAAATCTGTATATTAAATTTATTAATATTCAAATTTTCCGCATATTTATCTAAAGTTCAGGATAACTTGCTGAAAGGAGGATACCACATTCGCCTCCGTCTGTAGCTGAATCTTCTTTGAGAATTTTAATATATCCTTTATCACCCCAAGATGGTCCCCAACTGTTTTTAACAAGCCAGTAATCTAATCCATCTTCTGTTCCATATCCTACAAGAAGAACACCATGATCAAGATTAGTTCCACAGTCAGCTTTGTAAACTCCACTTTTATAAAATTGAAAACTGAGTTTATCAGCTTCAATCGCTATAGATACAGGTTGTTTAGAAACAGCTTGAACAAGAGCACTTGTCGAATTGACTACATCAACATAGCTAATAACTTTACTTCCATTAACCGAACTACAAGTATGACAACTTGCACTTTGCCCTTGACCTGAATTATAAGGATAGGAGTCCTCTGAACAAAGACCGCCATTATTTTCAATCCATTTAAAAGCATTATCCATTAGTCCTCCATTACAACCTTGGTCTACTTTATCACATGATACAAGTTCTTGCTCTGAAAATTTAACTTGTTGTCCAGTTTTGATGTAATAGGCGCCTTCAAGTGCTCCAGTAGTTGAAAACGACCAACATGAACCACACTGACCTTGATTTTTTACAGGAGTTACAGCTCCTTTTTCCCTCCAATCAATACTATCTGGCACAAATGATAGAGATTCTAAATTATGAGGAGAATATTCTTTTTCACTTGAGTGTGGTAGATATTTAAATCCAAGAAGATTTTTATATTCCTGTGATGTTCTATCTGAAAGATGATTGTGTGCCATTTTAAAACTACTGTGTTTGTTATCAAGAATATGTAAAGTATTTTCATTAAAAATATTAAGTCGTTTAATGTATTCTTGCGGAGTATAGTAATATTTATCATGCTGTTCAAGCCATTTATTGAAAAGATATGTTGTTTTATCTGTTTCCCAAACAAGTTGATTACCTCTAAAATTAATATTAGTCTCTAATTCATAACATCCTACATTTTCATTATTGTCATTAATATCTAGTGTAACATCGATTGTCATACCGCCCGGATGATCGCCGGGAATAGGATAATCTATTACCCAATTATAAGAATCAGTTGCACTAATTGGACATTTGTTACTTGAACAAATATCGAGTTCGAGTTTCGATATAGGAATTCCTAACACCGAAAATTGTAGATGAGCCTTGGGTTGTGTAAGTTGGACACCTGTTTGTCCAACAAGTGTTACTTTTAAAATTTTTCCTGCTAAAGGAGGATCTGGAGTTAATTCCAAATTTTTAAGATTAATAATATTTTTATTATCGCATACGTTAAAATTATGAGCATTAGATACTAATGCCAAATATAATACTGTAAGAATTTGTTTGAACATATATACTATATATTTTGTAATATCCTTAAATAAAAATACATTTTTCGCCAGCATTATATAAAGAAACATGGAGACATATTTAATTTTTTACCAGGTATATATTTATCAATAAGTAAATCAAATAAGCTTTTAATTAATTGATTATTAGGAATATTAGGAGTTTTAGAATATAGATCAGCCTTCTGAAAACATTTAAGTAAAGGTAACATATACCAATCTTTTTGACTCGCCAGATTTTTATATCCCATTATTCCGTTTGAAGGAGTATGCCATGAGTAAAAGGAATGATATCTAATTATGTATATTGCTTCTGGTGGTAAATTTGTTTTATTTAATTCTAATGTTTTAGCCAGATATTCATCATGTCCCCAACTGAAAATAACATTATTAAATCCACAATTGTCTAAATATAAATTCAGATTAAGATCAGGATTATCATTATGATAGCCTTTATCATAAAAAACATAATTCTTATCTAGCTTATTTCCTAAAGGAAAGGTATCTCCTACGGTCATATATTGTGGTAACTCACCAAATTCAGGTAATAATAGAACCTTCCCTAAATCATGTATAAATCCCACTAGAATAAACCAATCCCAATACTTGATATGTGAATAAAGACTATCAATTGTTGTATTGTATAAATTTTTATATTGATGGGGAACATCATTCCATTCTTTATCTGTAAACAATGACCTAATATGGACACTTTTCAACATCATATTGTTCTGTATATAATTTGTCCGTATTGATTCTGCGGTTTGATAACTATGAATAATTTGAGGCAAATCAGTATCAGGGTCACTTTCATCTACAATCTCATCTAATTTATTAATAATATACCATATATTATAAATACATCCTCTAGATAAAATTGTATTTAAAGCAAATATTGAATAGTCCATTTTTTGATTAATTAACATATTGCGATAAGTAATTTCAACTGAGTTGTCAGGATTTTTATTATGATAATTACGGAATAGATCACTCATATTATTATATAAATAAAATAAGTTATCTTTAATTTAGCCAAAAATTCTAAAAATTAATTTTATATGGATTTAAAATAGAGTTACATTGATTAAAATGGTCACAGTCATTAAAAGAACAATTACCTTTCATAAGCTTACGACAACCCAGAGGACTAGGATGACTACTTACAAGAACACGATGTTTGTCTTTGTCAATAAATTCTAATTTACTGAATGCATTGCCACCCCATAATATAAATACAATGTTTTCAAACCTGTCTGATAGATACTTAATTATATTATTAGTTATCTTTCGCCACTGAGAACTATGTGAATTAGAACTATGAGCTCTAACTGTTAGGGCAGTATTAAGTAATAGAACACCTTGTTCAGCCCAGTGACTTAGGTCACCCGAAGGAGGTTTTTTATCTAATTTCTTAAAAATATTTCTTAGAGAAGGAGGTATTTTCTTGCCCTCAGGAACAGAAAATGCTAAGCCCATTGCTTCACCTTCGTTGATGTATGGGTCTTGTCCCAGAATAACAACTTTTAGATTATCAGGAGAGGTTAGTCTAAATGCATTGAAAACAAGGTCCTTTGGGGGATATATAGGTGTATTATCTCCCAATTCACTTAATTCACTAAGCAAAAAATTACTAATAGGTTTAAGATCTAATTTAGAAAACATATCGTCCCAATCTTCAGGAGTATCAAATTCAGTATCATACTCTCCAGAAAAATCAATCCAACTTGAGTTTTTATTTTGTCTTCCTGTATCCATTCTTTAATAAGAATATTAAAGATATATTTAAATTCAAATTTATAAAGGTTATGATTATTATATAGTTTAAATAATTAATTTTATATGTGTCATATTTTATACTAGTGTAAAATGACTAATTCCGAAGATTACACCTACGATATAATAAAAATTAAAGATTTTTTAGAAAAAACGAAAGAAGACAAAAAAAATAAAAAAGAAGACAAAGAAGAACAAGATTTACAATTTGTGCCTATTAAGAATAGATTAAAAGCATATATTAATCTAAAATATAAAAGTTTTAAAAAAACATTGAAAAATCTAAAAGAACCAATTCAAAAAATTCTTACTTTAACTGATATAGCAACTGACATAAGAACCTGTTATATTATGTATGATATAAATGCATATTGGTATACAATTATGCTATCAGCAATAGTTACACCATTTATAGTTTTTTGGGCCAGCAGTTATAATTTTCAATTTGTAGTTAAATTACGTGACTGTGCAGATAGTGACTCAAAATGTGCCAATAAAGCACTTTCTATATGGATAACTGCTTTATCATTGCCTATACTTGGAATAATATTAACAATAATTGAAATATTAGGTTTATACTTATTAGATCTAATGAAAAGATGTATACCGATATTTATAGCAGACGAAAGCAATAAAGGAACATGCAAATACAAAATTATTAATTTTTTACAAAATAAGCAGCAAATAATAATAAATCATGAGATTATCAAATTTTGGAATTGGTGTTTGGAAGAATTTAATAGCGGTAGTCGTGAATTTTTTCAAATATGTGAATTATTCTTTGAATCTGTTCCACAAGTTATTCTACAATTATGGATTTATCTGTTTCATTCAGAAAGTTTTACCAATTCGTTAGGAAAACCATTACTAACAACTTTCGATATTAGTTTAAGTTTAGGAGCTGCTATTCTAAATATCATAATAAATGGATATGAGATAAAAAATAAAGCCCGTGTTTGGGGATTAAGTATAAGCAGCTATATACCTTATTTTATGGGTTCGCAACTTAATATTGTTAAAGATAGTTGTATTCCAGTAAAGAATTGGCTTAATACTAATAGATACTCTTGTGACTTATCTCATATAGAAAGGTTTTTTGCTTCAAAAATGATAAAACAATCTAATCGCGAAATTACTAAATATGTAGAGACATTTCCCTCCTGTAAGTCAAATAGTTTAATAAATCCAAAAAAAATAGTTATACCTCTTAAAACTAACGAAACAATAAACGATATTTATGAAGTAGATATTAAAAGAACTGACCTTATACTATTTTTAATAAATTTAAGAAATGCTCAAGATAGAGGTATAATTGCGATTGATATAAATGAATTTGGACACACTGATAATAAATATTTAGACCAAATTTTTCAAATTAATAAAATAATTATATCTGAAAACAGATTAGATTGCGATTTTTTAAAAGAATCTCATATATGCGATTATTCGGATTGGTTTAATAATATACCAATTATTAATAAATTTACACGATGTAAATATAAAAATAGATATAAAGTTCCATTAATAGAAAAATTCACAGAAGAAATATCAGTCAAAAATAAATTATTCAGTAAACTAATGATAATTGGTTGGGCAAGAAAATATCTTAATTATATTGAATGTAATGCTTGTTGTGCAGATGAAGCAGAAATATATGACGAATTACACGAAGCTTCGAAATTAATTTGGTCTGGTATAAATCAAATTAAAAATAAACCTAAGTTATTAGACGTTAATGAAGGTAATAATTGTTGTGAAAAACTATTATATTGTAAACAAAATAGTCATGAACTTACTAATATAAAGTATTATGATAATATTTATAAAAAAATAGAAACTATGTCATTGGAAAAACCTTTCTTTTATAATTACATTCAATATATTTCGATTATTACAATGTTATTTAATCCTATATATTTTTACATGTATCAATCAATAACAACTCAATTTTATATTATTCTTTCAATTTATGGCGATAAAAGAATACTTCTAAAAATATATAAAACTATTAAGTATCTTTTAACAGAAGACAAATGTTGCACTGATGAATATTTATTTTCAAAATATAGTTTTCAAAAATGGAGAACATTAGTTTACATGAATAGTGAGTTATTATCCAAATGTGAAAGATATTTACAGCATATTTCCGGTTATGACAAGGATTCAGATTTTGACTTTTCAGGAGTTAATGGGTCATATGGTGCAAATGATTATTTAACAAAAATAATCTATCATAGTTTAGTAAAAACTCTTGATATAACTACCTATAAAAGGTACAAACTTCCTGAATATGAAATTGATCCTAAGAAAAGATTAAGGGAGATGGTATTAAAGATCCCAGAGTACACTAATAGTAAAAATATGCACATTAAAGGATTTAAAATGATAGTACAGACATGTTTTGATTTAGAACATAGATATTATCATATTACTAATTTTAAACTTTTAGAAGATAACTATGATAAAATAGAAGATTCTTTTTATCCTAGTGAATATTTAACCATGGATACAATAAATAAAAATAAAATTAATCTACCAGCAATAGTATATACTAATCAAAGAACTAATTCTACTAAATTTATATTTGTCAAAAAAGAACAACGCGGTATTTCTCCTGGTAAATATGAAGACCCTGATAGTAACTATAATGAATATTATATTTTGACACAGTGTAGAAAATACTTTTTAAATTTTGAGGTAAACAAATATGAATTTCCTTCTATGCCAGATGATGATGGAAATAAAACAACTATCAATTATATTGCTGAACCTTACTTAATTAGTCGTAAAGGATTTATAGGAAAATCTCCTGATAATTCTGTAGTCCAAATTATAGATTCAGGGGTTAAGATGTATCCTCCTCCGCTCGAGAAAGAGAAAGCTACAATATTTGATTTAAAAAAAATTTCTATATCTGAAGAAGAAAATACTGATAACAATGATGAAACTAAAGTTAATGTTGAAGATAATGAAGATGATGTAAAAATAAATATTGAATAGTAGTAGTTTAATTACGTCCAATATATTTAGTTGCTCCAGCAGCATGAACTACACGAATTTTAGAACGCATTCGCCAATCATATCCCGTCGCTTTTTCAGACATCAAATAAACGTCACCATGTCCAATGTTAATGTCTACAGGTGTAAAGATATGTTCAGATGAATTAGGAAGTCGCCATTGATAGCGAAGAACGCTAGGTTTTCCTAGTGATAAACATATAACTGTTTTACGCTCACTATCGCCATGAAATCCAATACCGCTTTTATCTTCATAATAGTTATTACCTTCTGCTTGTAGATTAGAGGCTTTTTTCTCACCAAACGCATTAGGTAAACTATCTCTAAATTTAGATAAGTAGGGCATAGACATAAATGACTTTACACTACATTGGCGATAATCATCACTATGCTTAATATCGTCGGCTTTATCCGCACTAAAAACGATATTGTAGCGTGCCCGTTTATTCAGAGTTTTTTGTCTACGTGTATCAAAATATTTATTATCATATTCTATTGTTTGTTGTTCAGCAAGTAATTTATCTGCTGAAAAACTATAATTATTATCTTTATCTTCGTCGTATTGTATAAGAGCTGCTCCATTCCGAATAACCAATACTGCCGCATTAGTTTCATCAGTTTGTAAATGATCGGGTAATACTGATGATATGGAAATAATTTTCGCAGAGCACATTGAATAATTTCTATTAATATTATCTGAAATTTCCATAAGTTCTTGGACTGTAAATCCTACATCTCTACGACCATTACCATATTCTTTTCCTCCAATATGTAGAATTGCTGATTCTCCGAATGTAATTGCGTATCTTGTATTACATTCTTGTGGACAAGGAGTAGCATCGTATGAAAATTCGTTTGTTTTTTCAAAATGAGTCATGTTTAAATAGAAACTTAATAACATATTTATCATCAAATTTACGGAATTAACTATAAATGTCCTATCTAACTTTTGAAAAAATGGGATATCTTAGTTTGTGTTGTAAATTGATCAAAAAACTTAGTCCTCTTTAAGTGAGTGATAATAAATCTTATTTGTGTCATATCAAGGTCACAATTTTGCTTTATATTTTTTGCCAGAGCTATCCGATTATTCATTTTAGCGATATCTTTATTTTTTAAAAGATACTCTTTAACAATATTAGAATTATTTTTAGCATCACCATATGCTTCTTTGTTATTACGGGCTTTCATAATTTTATGTATTCTTCTTCTGGGTTGAAGTTTTCTTTTATTATCAATAGGTAGATTTATTTTTTTACTTTCCGGCAAAGTTTTACTATGTAATTTATTAATAATATCATAAATATCATCACCTGGCTTATTATTTTCTTTCATATGGTCAAAAATGTAAATAGTTGCGGCAAATTCCTTTTGATAAACTGCTTCTGTAATAAGGTTTTTATAGAAATTGTAGGATAAGTTACTACTTTTATTAGAGACAAGTAAATTAATTTCAGATTGTAAATCAATACTATTTTCAATATTTATATTCATTAATACATACTATATTATAAAAAATATCCCATATTAATGTATATGACTGATAAAGGTAAAGAGAAAAAAATTAGTTCTAATGATTTAGCTATAAAAAGAACAAAAATGGCTAACCAAAGAACATATTTGGCTTATATGAGAACAGGATTTGGAATAGCTTCTCTCGCAGGAGCATTTAAGAAATGGTGGATCTGTGCATTTGGAATTATTATGATTGTATTTAGTTCAATACAATATCTTGTAGTAAACCAACGTCTTAATGAAAAAATGGACCCTAATGTACCTGAATTAGAAAAATTACCAGTAATCTATGTAATTTTAGCATTAGGTATCCTTTATTTACAATGGAATAAATAAATATATAATTAAATGAATTATATAATTAATTATTGAATATTGCATAAAAAACTTTTACAATCTATAGAGTTTATTCCTCTGCAATCATTACACCTGAAATAAGCATCACATGTTGGTGTAATATTACCTCTATCAAATAATAATCCACATGTTCTACAATTGCCAGTATTTAAATATATTTCTATACTTTTTGGCATTTGTTTATCATTTTTAATAGGCGGTGGTTTATCCATATACTTTAAATCAGGAAAAATATAAAAGTATATAAATTTGAAAAATAATATATTGAATATGTTACAACGGCTACTTAATGCTGAAATTCATTAATAACGTGAAAATTAAGGAGCAACATATAGGATATGAATTATTTAATAAAAAAGCTTATATGAAATATGTGGTTCTCATGAAAATTACAAATCCAATAAAACACCTTTTTGTCCTCGTAAACTTAGGTTATTCTTGACAAGTGAATATTGTAATCTATTTAAATTAGTTCCTAATAAAGAGGATATTAAATTTATAATAATGAATCCTTCTTTATAACCCTAAATATGAAAGTGCTAAACGTAATATTACAAATAAATTTGAACGTGATTAGTAGAATCCTCCAGAGTTATCACCCCCGCCTCCTCCTGAATTGCTATCAGTATCACTAAAGAACCCCCATGAGCTATCACTCGCATCTCCTCTCGAATTATCTTCTCCAAAAAACCTGCCCCCACCGAAATCATAATCGTGATTAGTGTGGTGGTGATGACGATGTCCTCCTCTGTGAATTACTTCATCAACTACTATTCCTGTTACAATACCACCGACTGCTGCTCCGGCAACTGAACCTCTACTATAACTCTGCCTTTGAGGCTGAAGAATAACTGTTGGGGGATAAGTTGCTGCTGCGGGCTGATGATGCACTATATTTGGTGGATACGTAGTTGCTGTTGGTTGTCCTACAGGAATCCCCTGATGTGCTAAAGGACTATTCAGATCACCTAATATAGATTTTCTTTTATTAGTTTTACTACAAGCACACACACATAAAAGCAATAAAACTATAACTCCAACGACAGTTATTATTGATATTGTTCCAGATGTCATACCATCTAATACAATACTAAAGTTAGGAGTATTAACCCATGCAGTTCCATTAATATGCGATTTACCAGTAATCTTAATATAATATTCGTCTCCTAAATCACAATTACGAGATACATCCCATTTAAAATTATTGAGATTTTGATTGGTGTTTCCTAGATTTTGTTTAAATTGTTTTCTTTGATATAAATCTATCGACACACTATCAAGTTTAACAGGAGATTTCCAAGATATAACTTGAGAACTATCAATATTTACTTTACTGGGCGGATATTGAGTTATTACAATACCTTGAGAATTACAGCTAATTAGTCCAAAAATAAAAAATAAAAAATTACGAAAAATCATAATACAATAGCTAATATCTCAACAAAATCTTTATGTAAATAATTATCTTGTTTATTCAATGATACCGATAGTAGTATTATTAGTCCAATATTGACATTGAAAACCCAGATTAAATATACTTTCAAACTTAGCATCATGATAAGGTTTTTTGACTCTAATAATTATATTATGTTCAGGGTGATTAAATGAGAAGAATACCTCGTATCGTTTCATTTTAGATAAATCACTTGCGCAAAGAGTTCCTTCAATCCATTTATGTCCTGTATGATTAAACTGTTCACCTTTTTCGGCCATACTATGAGTGTAAATATCTCTTATTTTTATACCTGATTCTGAATTTATAGTAAGTGTATTGGTATCTCTATTAAAGGTGTAGGTCATTTTTATTACTAAATAAAGTAATAAAAATAAAATCAAAATTTAAAATTATAATACAAAACATCTTTTAACAATTAATGCTCAATATCACCTTTATTAATAAATGTGCTTACAAGTGGAATTTTTTGACAGCAACTTCCATCGCTCTCCATCCAGAAACATTCAAGGAAGATATTACATGTCTTTGGGAATCCCTCCTCATTAGGAATATAGAAGTTAAAGTATCCATCTTCTGTATTAGGCATTGAAAAAGAGCGATACTTTTGAATTACCATTGCTCGTACATCAACCCGATGTCCATGTTGATTAACATTAATGAGTCCATCTGCCTGCATCGCTATTACTTTCCAAGGACCTGCTCTGGCATTCGCAAGAGGAGCCAAACATGCTGTGCTAAGTTTTTTTTTTACACATGGGATGCGAACTCCCTTGAATGAGTGGTTACTAAGTTGTTTAAAATTGTGCCACTCTGTTCCACATTCAACAAGTTCATCAAGACTTACTGGTGACATATTTTCAAGTTTAGTCCATCGAAATCCAATAAATCCTCCCGATGAAACTGGAAATCTATAGGACAGAACAATGTCATCAAACTTATTTGTCTGTAGTTCAAGTTCTTGACAGCAGTCCATTTGAATGACAGAATCTCCAAATTCTTTTGGTTTCCAATTTGTAATCCTCTTAAATCGCTCTGGCCATTCAGCTTTAATACTAAGTGCCGAAGCAGTGAACAAACACAATGAACCACTTGCCAATGCACGCACAGCAGCTTCGTCGAAACCCCAATCTTTAATTTTTCCCAAGAAGCTTTCAACATCTGTATCAGCTACGGCGGAGAGTGCTTTTGTCTTTGAAGAATAGGAATGAATTACTGATGGAGTCTTAAACAATGATTCAATGGCTTTTCGCATATCTCCAGTAGTGCTTACCATATTCATTTGAAAATGATACATCGCGTTAGCAATGGGTCCTTCACAATCAAATACCCAAGAGTCGATAGGTGTACTATTTGCGACATAGGATGTCAATAGAAAAGCACCAATGGATACTGGTGACAATTCTCCTACGTAAACAGTATCTTGAGAAATCTCTTTTTCCTTAGGCGGTTCTTGGGAAGCTACTACAGAACTTTCCAAATCATCATCACTATCACAGTGTTCTCTAAGACTACACGGTTGTCCGTTTGCGGAATATCTTACAAGTTTGGGTTTGAAAATAGGCTCTTCAGAAGAAGTTCCTGTAACCAAATCTATTTCTGAATTTGCTACCCACAATCCTGAACCTGGAAATGAACCTCCCCGAAGTCTCAATACCAAGTGAAGAGTGGATTCTTTTTGAATATTATAATCAGCCAATGTGCGCACGTCTTCCAGTTGTTTACCTGCGAAAATAAGCCGTTGCTGGTCAGGCGGGATTCCTTCTTTATCTTGAATTTTTTGCTTAACGTTTTCAATAGTATCCGCCGACTCTACATCAAGAGTAATCGTCTTTCCGGTAAGTGTTTTCACAAAGATCTGCATGGTAGTTGTTTATTTACTCAAAATAAAAATGAAACTTATCAAATTTATTTATTACACTTCTTGTGAAATGAATTTATCATTTTTAGTAATGATGGTAATTAATTATTACCATTATTACATTTTAATGGATTAATTCGCGTTCTATTCTCAAATTTTACATTAAAATAATATCCCAGAGAGCATAACATTATCATGAAGATTAACCAAACAAGTTCTAGCTGACCAGATTTACTATTTACAACTATCGGATTGCTTGATTTTGTTATATTCATTTTAAAGTCAAAAAATTTAATAAAAATATGAAATCAAATTCGCATAATATTTTAATTACTATCTTCAATATCGTCTTCAATACTATCTTGTATGACAGGATATATCTTATTGGAAATTTTTTTACATATATAATTCCCATTATAACATAGGAGACATGTAATAGTGTAAACAATGAATCCAATTATTATAAAATTATAGGGAACTTTAATCTTATTGGGGTTATATTTACTTACTGAGGCAGAAATATTTTTAATTGTATTAGTTAAATTACCTATTGTGTATTTGATATTATATATTGAATTAACTAAATCATTAAGCGGTTTCGTATCTATATTATTAGTAGTATTATACAAAATTAATTAATATACTATTCATATCTTTAATATTAAATTACAAGTATGTTATCTGTTTGGCATCTACAGAAACCAGGAGTATAATGATTACAGTATACATTATGAAGTGTATTATTTTTAATTCCCAGGTAGAGTTGCTTTAAATCAGAAACTTCTAATCCATTTAGTCCAAATGAATCTATAAATGAATAATGCTTTTCATATATCATTTTATCCTTAGAAATAACTTGGGTTAAGTTAGAATAATATTGGGTATAGTCTATCAATTTAAATGTGTTGGTATCATACTCATAAATACGAAAAGCTGGAAATCTCTTATCTGGCATAATACTTGGACCTACCATTCCTGCTGAATAATATTCGAGCTCATTATTACTATTATTTTTTCCAAGAAGTATAAATTGATCGTTGTGCGAGTGACCCCACCATTGATATTTTATAACATCTTTATATTCCCATAGTATATCTTTCATAACGGCATTATACTCATCTGTAGATTCTCCCGCAGAGGGAAAAATATGAGAAATAAACCATACTTGATGATCAGATGTTCTAGACTTATCAAGCATTGTTTTTAACCAATATATTTGGTCATCGTTAGCCAAATCCTTTTTATGTTTAAATAAATTGTGTCCATCATAATAAATACTATTAAATGATATAAGTCTTGTAAAGTTGTTGAGCATAGTACTGTAATAGCCCCCCTTTTTTAAATTATCTTTTGAAACAGAATCTAAACCCTGAGACCATAATTCTGAAACATGTGAAAGAATATGATTATATTCAATAGGAGTTGTTTGGTCAATAGGCCAGGCATCGTGATTACCCAAATTATTATAAATTGGTTTGCCTGGGAAATTATCTCTTAATAATTGATCCATATCAGATATAGTATCCATAATTATAGAGGGACTATTTGCAAAATCATGATGACCTGCTGAGTCACCAGTATAAAATACAAAGTCTAAAGGTTGAAGATTGGTATTAATATACTTTAAAGTTTCTTCTAAAAATAATCGACTTGTATCACAATTATAATCGCCCCACTTACTTGCTTTAGTTGAATTTGTAATAGGTAAATCATACTTATGGCAACATCCTAAACCTGTGCTTCCTAGAACACACTTTGTAGGTGAACCTGGTTCATATAGTAAATCATAATGAACATCAGTAAGATGTAAAAATCTTCCCACTGATGATAGTATCGCTAAACTTGATAATAAAGAGAGCATTACTATAATTAGGTAATATTTCTTTAATTAGTAATTATGATATTTCATAATTACTAATTAGTTTTCATTATTATATTCTTTCATACCGCCTTTATATTCACTTATATTAACAAAACCCTTTTTAAGAAGTTCTTCTGCGGCTATATGAGAAGAACTACATTTGTTATTTGCACAGTATACTACAATAGGGAGTTCTTTTATATGAACTCTTCCAGCTTTTAATGCCTTAGCCATTATTGGGTAGTGATTATCTACAACACTTAACATCCATTCATGTAATTTCTTTTGAGACATTTTTATAATGTCAGCATGAGGAATATTATATGATCTTGGAATATGTTCTTTTCCATAGTATTCACAGGGAAGTGTATTAATTAATATGCATTGCTTCTTTTTGTGTAATTCCATTGCTTTTTTATAGTCGTGATTACATACAATTATTTTGGTATATAATTGGGGATTCCATTTAGTATGTTTATTGTCTGATAATACAAAGTGAAAATGTCTGAAAAATGAACTGGGTTTATGTCGCATTGTTTTTTGAACTCTATAAATTTGTGGACAACTTAGTTTAATTAATACTGTGCCATTTTTTCCAACAGTAGCAATGCCATTATTTTGAAATTTACTATAGGCTTTACGGGCATCTATTATATTAAGATGGGATTTAGGTGAGTTAGTTCCCCAGTAAAGTATTTTTTTTCCTGAATGCCTTTTACCTACTTCTAATTTAAGACTGGTATCTACAGTATCAGGAGTTCTATTCTTAAATGTATTAACATTTTTTACAAATTCTCTAACATAATCGGTTTCTTTTAACCAGGTAGGTTTGAGTTTATCTTCAGACTTAACGATTTTATCAACGCTAAAATCAAGACAACTTGCACAAACTTGTGTATTAGCCATATAGTATATATTTATAAAATTTTAAAAAGACATTTAAATTACGCTTATTAATAATATAAAGCCTATAAGAAACCATAAATATTTTAATAGGAATTTAAACCTATTAATTAATAATATTTTAATATAGTATATGACACATAAAATAGAAGTAAAACTTAAATTAGATATATATTTTCAAATATATATGCCTCATGGTGAACATACAATATTCGCCACTTCTCCTCCCAGACCCTATGATGTAATAGAGAGATTTGATAATGGAACTCTTATCCAAATTAAGTATACTGAAAAGACAAATGAGACTGATTCAGGAAGAGTTTATAAAAAATATATTACAGATAATATGACAATAGTAAATTGGTATGAAGATGCTGGAGTCAGAAAAAGGTTGGATAGCTTAATAAATTATTTAGATGAGGCAGGAATATCAATTAAAAAATTAAATATAGATGTTGCCGGAAATGATCCCAGAGATGGGATTATAATGAGTTTTAATATTTATCATGACGGTAGTCTTAGTATAAATGAATTAAGAGACGATTTATCTTCTATAATTGGTATGATGGTTAACCCGCAACCAGCTGGAGATTTAGGAAGGATTAAGTTAGATAGAGATGGCCTTGAAGATGTTGATGCTGTTATTGAGGCAACTATTAACGAGGAAGAATCTGTATTCAAGGATATGGGGCAACAAGGAGGGGCTCTTTATGGACACATGGGAGTAAATACACCTAATTCAAATAAAATATTTAAAAAATTATATCAAAACACTCCAATTAATAGAAAGTTAAAAAGAGTAGGAAAACCTTATGGTTATATACATACTTCAAATAAGACAGTTTCTCCTAAAAAATCAACTATAACTTTAAAACAAAAAAAAACGGCTGTTAAAAGTATGCCCCAATTACGTAAAGACTTTGTAAAGTGTTCAGTTGGATATTCAAAAGGAAGTAAAATGAAATCACCTGAATTAGTAAAGTTATATAAAGACTGTCGTAAATACAGTCCTAAGTTAATAAAGAAGAAAAAAATTACCAGGACAGATTTAATAGGTAAAAAAATATCACCAAATTCAGGAGCACTTAAACAATATTCAAGTGTTATACGTAAGAAATTATTACAAGCTAATAAAATTATTATAGATTATCAACAACAGTCAAAAAGTAAGTCACCTAAAAGAAAGTCACCTAAAAGAAAGTCACCTAAAAGAAAGTCACCTAAAAGAAAGTCACCCAAAAGAAAGTCACCTAAAAGAAAATAAGTTACTAAGATATCAAGATAATATTAATATTTAGTATATTAATATAAGTCTAAAGAATATTACGTATTAAGTAATAATGGAATCCTCAACTCCTGATCCTCACCAAGTTCCCAGATTTACTGGGATTAAATCATTTTATAGACTACCAATCTTTACAAATAAAGAGCAATTGAATACGGATAAAAAAAATATTGGCATAATAGGTATCCCTTTTGATTCGGGATGCACATATAGAACCGGTGCGCGATTTGGTCCAGCTTCTGTTAGGGACGCTTCTGTAATTATAAGACCCTTTAGTATATATCACAAACTTCATTTATATGAAAATTTTAATTGTTTGGATATGGGGGATTTAGCTACGAACCCTTTTAATAATAAAGAGACTGTAAAAATGATTAATACTCAGATTGATAACTATATGGATATGGGAGTAGATTATCCTTTTTTTATCGGGGGTGATCATACAATATCATATCCTATATTAAAATCTATGAATAAGAAGCATGGTAAAATTAGTTTAATTCATTTCGATAGCCATTTTGATACGTGGGAAGAATATTTTGGTGAAAATGTTACTCATGGAACTCCATTTAAAAGAGTATTTGAAGAAGATTTAATTGATGTAGATTCATCTATTCATGTTGGTATCAGAGGAACTATTAATAGCAGAGAAGACCTTGATAATGACAAAAAGATTGGTTTTGAAACTATATTTTGTCATGAAACTGAAGAATTAGGATTAGACGGAATAGCAAAAAAAATAATGGATAGAGTAGGTGATAATAAGGTATATATATCTTTAGATGTTGATGTAGTTGACCCAGCATTTGCTCCGGGGACAGGAACACCTGAATGTGGAGGATACAGTTCGGCGCAAATACTATCTATTATACGTAAGTTAAAAAATTTAAATATAGTTGGAGGAGATGTAGTAGAAGTATCACCCCCTTATGATAATTCAAGTATAACAGCCCAATTAGCATCTACAATTTGCTATGAATTTATGTGTCTGGTTTAATCAAATTTTAATAAATATATAATGTATATGGATACAAGATATAAAAGAATATTATTATTTTTAATTTTCTGTATTGGAGCAAGATCATTAATTACTTATAGTGTAATGGTTCATGATAAACAATATAAAAATATTTTAAGAAATTTATTACTTATTCCTGCTATAGGTTTTGCTTATATTTATGCGAATGATTTACGTAAAACTGGAGGAGAGGTTTTTGGTGACAAAATATGGTGGAATGATTTAAGACCTTTCCATTCATTAATGTATTTTCTAACAGCTTATTATGTTCATATAGAACACCCAAAAGCATTTTATCCGGTTGCTTTGGATACATTAGTTGGATTAAGATTCTTCTTACGATACCACTTTGGTTACAGATTATAATTCGAAAAAAAATTTTATTTTTGGAATTATATGTATATTTTAAAATTAGAAGAGACCTCTATGCTATTTAAGTCATGGTTTTAGTCAATAGTTTTTTCAGGTCCGATGCTGCTTCAGCTTGACGCGCCCTATGCAAGAGCATGTTAGCCTCTTCTTCACTCTTGGGCTTTCCTTTTGCCCAAATAGCATCACATTGTTCTTTATTAAAAATTCCAAATTCATCGTAATATTGCCAAGGAATTACATTACGAGGATTTTTATGAGGAACTGCCATGTCACACAGACAATCTTCGAAGGAACATCCCCTGTTCTCCATTTCAAAATCAATTTTCATCGCATTGTCATACCAAGATAGTTTATCGCTACCTGATAGTTTACCAAAGTGTTCTTCACCTAACCAATGAATGAATGCTCTAATGGGTGCCATTTTAGTTTGTTTATTGTAAATAGCCAACCACTTGTGTTCGATAAACCACTTGTGGACAAGTCTGATAGCAATCCGCTTACTAAGATTATTGGAAAACTCCCAACAACCATTCTTGGCAGTCATCTGACTGATAGCAATACCAATATTGTTAGGTGAAGATTGGTCTTCCCCTCTAACTGTCATTTGACTTCCATTCCAGACGTCTTTACCATACACCGGAGAACCAATAGTCAGTTTTTCAGCATCTTTTACATTAGTGATGTTTTCAGCGACAATTGCACCTGTATCAAGTCTTCTTACATTGTTATTGTAGTCCACGTAATAATCAAGTCCTGTCGATGTGTAACCCAATAGGGTCCAGTTTGAGATAGCGTGAGCATTGATTTGAGACATAGTGTCTTGGTTATGATTACTTATCATGTAAAAAAAACAGGAAAATCAAATTTTTTTTTTTTATGGAATTTATGCGGTTTCAACGCGGTGCCAGCATGTTGGACATCGTTCTCCATCATTTTCAACACAATCAATATCTCCTCCACACCAATATAGCATACCAACGTGTTTATCATAATTAAGTTCCTCAGTTTGAATCAAAAAGTCCGTGCTTAATACATTAGAAATGTTACCTCTATTAGGAAATCCAAGCCACACTGTATCATTATATTCTGTATTTCCAGATGTAAGACTTGGATTTGTCCAACATGATACATGTTGTCGCATAAATTCTGTAATTCCAACAGACCCAGATTCAAGATTACTATCAAAGTAGTTTATATATTCAAGTTCAATAGCGTCTAGAACACTTGATAATTTACTTATAGGAAATTTTATACAGCAATAATTGTCTACATTTGCGATACTTTCATCTTGGGCTTGGTATCTTTCTTGCGCCATTGTTGAGTTTGCTTGGTTAGAGTCAGTCATATTATGATTACTATAAGTTAAATAGTAAAAAGTGTTCAAATTTTTAAGAAGGATGGTTGTATTAATCCATCAATGTGTAAAAAATTTGACAAAATACGATTATTTCAACAATAAATAACAACTTAACACCATGCATTATCTTACATCATTTTCACTGTTTATTCTTAATGGGATTATTGTAATGTCCCAGACAATTAAAGCAACTGGAGGAAATATGATCGTTTGTCCAAGTGGAAAATATAACGTATATTTAGAAGACCTTGTTAACCGGGATGGAAGAAGCACTCGTAGGAGAAGGAGAAGATTTACACTTACATGTGTCGATTGTGGAGCTGGAAGATTTATGGATGCGGCGGAACATGTTTTCTTTGCTTGTAAAGCTTGTCCTTCTGGACAATATCAGCCTGATGAAGGTATGGCATCTTGTTTGGGAACAATGTGTCCTTCTGGTAAATTTGGATCTATCGCTCAAATTACAATGTCCAACACTCCTTGTACCGATTGTGCGGTAGGAAAATATACAAGCGCCTCGGGGTTGGGAAATGAATGTGTTAGTTGTGAGTCGGGAAGGCATCAAGCTGATACTGGTGGAACTAATTGCCAAGGTGCTCTTTGTATAGCAGGAAAGTTTGGTCCAGAAATGATGACTCATCGCAGTAAAGCGACGTGTTCTGATTGTAGTGTAGGAACATTTTCTGAAAAAGCAGGGGAAACTAAATGTTTGCCGTGTTCCAGTGGACAATATCAAACTTTGGAAGGACAAACCAGATGCATGTCTAAGCCCACGTGTAAGGGAATGTCAGAGTTCTTTAACAAAGATGTGTTTGCGTGCACATTAACTAATGATAACTTTGAATGGCTTATCCCTATGGGAATTGCTTTTACTGTCGCACAGGCTCTTTTTGGTTGTTGCTCTGGTTATTGTATTGTCTTTCTGAACTTTTTAGTTTCACTATCACTGACAGTTCATTATGGACTAGGAGATTACACTGGTGCGCATAGTGATAAAGCTGTTTGGGGCATATTTAGTTACTACGTAATTTCAATGTTATGGACTTGGGGTATGCTTTGGAAATCAACAAAAAAGAGATATCCTGGAGATGACGCGCATTGCTTTCCCTGGTCAAAGGTCTAGTAAGACGACCATATAAAATTAAAAATTTGATAAATCTGTTTTTTTTAAGTGAACGGTAATCTAATACCAAACAATCTAATGGAATTCTACTACGGAATTGAGCTGACCCCGGAGTTCTTTAATGAGCTTCACAAGATCGGCTATCTTTGGGTAACAGACCTTCACAGATACAAGCTATTGATGATGTCAATTGGACGTCCAGGAGCTGGGTGGGAGTCAGCAAAGTCTTCACTGGAGAATCCAGAGAACATAAAGTCATATAAAAATGGCCCGTCTCCGAGGGAAGCTTGGTTAGAAGAGGTAAACAGAATCAATAGGAGTCGCGAACAAAAACTAGATTATACAAAACTAGAGCATCTTAGCTGGGGTGAAAAGATGAGACTGGAGCAAAATTTGCCTGATAATTCAATTAGTGACGCGGAATCGTTGACTATTCATAATAAGTGGCTTGCGATATGGTCTGGGAATAAGAAATGGTGATAATTAATTAAAACTTAAAATATGTTAATATAAATTTGATTTTTTTTTATAAAATATTGTTATTTTATAAAAATGGTTGATATGGAAATGTCAGTAGGTATTGTAACGCTCAATGAGATTAAGGAAGCTGTATATTCAATGGGAATTAAGGAAGACAAGGATGAATTGTCCTTTATTGATTTTTCTAAATGTATTCAAGAACTTCATACTAAAAAACTTGGAGAAAATTATTCAGGAACTGTATTAGCTGAATCATATGCCGAAACTGCGAATAAACTTCGTAGTATGAATTATTTAACTTATAAAAAAGCTGATCAACATTTTATTGAATCAATATTAAATTTATATCATACTATTGTATACATCCTGTCATTACAAGCAATAAAAAAAAGCAATGATAATGAGTTAATTGAAAGTGCTAATAGAGATTTTAAACCATTGATTCGTCAACATTGGAATAAATTTATTCAACTTACTTCGGAGTGTATTTAGGCGGATGTTTTCTACATAGATCGCCACCACATGAATCTGAAGTAGCATATTCGGCACGGGTTATCCAGTTTGAGTCATTTACTATCCATCTCCCCAGAGGTTTTGGCTTTTCTGGAGCGAACATCATTCTTTTGAATACTTTAAAGTTAGACACAAGTTCTTTTCCAAGACGAGTAACATTCATGGGGGGCATTATAGTTTATTATTATATATTTTTTAATAATAAATTATCAAATTTTTTTATATGATAGGGCAATTTGAAATTGTTAGTATATCAGTTCCTATTGTTGTAAGACTGTCACTATCTGTTAGTTTTTTACTACATCCAATTGATGAAATCATAGCATCTGCAACATTATTCTCAACGATTTCACTTCCATACAAATACCAGTCGTTCATAATTTTAAGTTTGTATTCATCGGCTGATAAGCCTATTCTTTTACTGGCATCTATAATCAATTTGTCATACATTTTATTGGTAATCTTCATGTAACTATTGATATTTTCTATATTGCCAACAACATTTTTTAGGGATATTTGGTGTTGCATCATCTTAGAGTCTTGTAAAACGTATCTATAACTACATGCTTGAAGTATATTAAAAGCCATTGAATGCGCTTCCCACGCAATACACATTATAGTTTTATTAGTATCTTTTTTGAAATTTATATACTGAATAATTTTTTGACCAGAATCGACATTGCCTCCTGGTGAGTCAATGTATATGTAAAGATTGGTAGCATTTAATTTGTTTATCTTTGATATGAATTGTGAAGCTTTGTAGTCGTCTATACGACCTTTGATACTTACATGGTTATCAGGTGTTAAAATTACAGTTACGGGTTGAATTACGATAGAAAATATACTTGAAAGGAAAAAAAGATTCATTAAATATATAGTGCTTTTTATTTTTAAGTATTTAATGCTGAAATCAAATTTTAAAGACGATTTCGGTTATATCTAGCTTATATTTAAAGGGGGTTATATATGGCTTTAACAAAAAGGAGTTTTAAATTAGTTTTTATGGTGAATAAAAAAGTATTAATGGATTTTTAAGTTTATTAGTTAATTTATTCACCACGCGCCATCGCCGCCAACCCCATCCTCCTCATCGTCAAAATCGGGAGTTGTCGCGGTAACGCCCCACTCACTTTCTACCACAGCCATTGAAGCTCCTCCGCCGCACCCAGATCCCCAATCGTCCTCTTCCTTCTCCTCTTCCGCTACAGTCAGTGTTGCCTTGGTTGCTGCTGGGATATCTGCTCCGAACTCCACATTATGTTGTGGGCACCCCAACAGAAACACCACGAACTCCGCTACTACAGACTGGGAAGGCTGTTTCCCAGACTTACGTTTCAGTAGAGAAGAGAAGTATTTGAACTGCTCTAGGTTCCCAGATACAGCTGCGCGAGAGTCCTCCAAAAACCATTTCAACTGGTGAGGATCGTCCACGCGAGAACGTTGGTTGGCACATCGCCTCCTCGTTCGGAGAAGCCTAATATGCTGAACCACTTCCTCATTATTGGTCCGGAGAAGCTGATTGTAGGCCGTCTTCCTAGAACTCTTTCCCACCGGACCACGTCCTTTCGCCACGTTAGTGTTGACCTCCCGCGTGATAGAAGCACTGAATCCTGACATGTTGGTTGTATTAGAGTCTTTCTCAAGATAAATTGTGCCTATACAAACCTCCTTTCATCTCAATCAAATTTTTATACGCTCATATAGACATATAGATACCACAAAAAAAACTAGGTTTTATTAGTTGATTTATACATTGTTGGTCTTGTTACTCTATTTTGGGACAAATATACCGTGCATTACCCCACACAAACGTTCGTCCACGTCTAGACTTTCCTTATCAGGATACAGAGGGTAAATCAATTTCCCGATGCTGTGCTCTTCCACCCAATTGACTGTAACCGAAGTATCCAGGTCGAACTCGTCATAGAACCAGTTTCCCTGAACGACGTAAAGCTCGCGCCCAATCAGGATGACTCCAGCATAACCATGTTCGGTAAGGTGTTGGTTCCCAATCTTGTTACAGCCGTAGTAGAACCACGGACCTTGACTATCCTTCATGCCTGCCATTTCTAATACGGGATGTTCTTCTAACCGAGAGAGAGGTTTGGTTGTTGTCTCTAAATTGTTGTTCTATACAACACTCTTTTCATTTCAATCAAAATTTTATACGCTTATATACACCTATACGTATAATAAAAAAACCAGGTTTATTAATAGATTTTTTTTATGGTTATCGTTTTTACACATCATCACTACAGTCATCCTCACCACCCTCCCAAACTAAGCTGTTTTAACCTTTAATCTCTGGTGATGTGGTGTTCATGTCCGACACCACCACCATAATGCTTATCCCGTCCCCGTCACCTCTCCTATGGGTCAGACGGTTATGGGCTGCCGTAATGCTGTGTTGAATGTCACAGTAATTAGAATGCCCGCCATTGCGTTTGGTGAATATATCGTCTAGATCTTCGCGGAATTGACTCGAAGCTAGTACGACGGCGAGTGGAAAACTCATTCCGTCGGGAATCTCATACCCCTCTGTGACGGTCACCGCGATTGAGAGGTTGTTCGCCCGTCCAAGCTCCATGAGCTTGTTGTAGGCCTTCCGCACTTTCCGCACGTTAAGTGTCAACCGCCCGAAAATGGTGGTCTCTACATCTCCAATGGAAACATCCGCGTTGACAATGGTCGTCATTTTGTTGTTTTAGAGACTTGCTCAATATAATTGTGTCTATTAAAACTTCTTTTCATCTCAATCAAATTTTTTAACACCGTTATACCAACTGCGTCCACACCGCGCTAGTGATTATCTATAATAAAAAAGCTGGTATCCTACCCTGCTACTTTTAAGATTTAATATACAATCACCACGGTATGCGCCCCGCATGTATTCCATACCATTTGTGTCTGATTTTCTCCATCTCCTCACTGTTTAGGTTGTTGTCGTATGAATCTAGGCTAATCCTCATCTTTTCCTGCCAAGTAAGGTGTTCCAGTTTCGAGTAATCCACCTTTGGCTTCCTCTGTTGGTTTATCGTTTCAATCTCGTCAACCCAACCTTCCCTGGGGTTTGGCCCATGTTTATAGTATTCTATGTTTCTGGGTTTCTCTAATTCTTCCTTGGCTTTCCACCAAGCCCCGCCTTCGCAACGTATTGAACGCATCAACAGGTACCACCTGTCTGAACTATTAACCCATTTATACCCTATTTTGTGGATGAAGGGAAGCTGGCGCTCCCATTCTGGTCTGGGATCCGAGATGCTGATGCTCCCAGGCCCCAATTCCGGTCCTTGTTTAGCCATTAGATTCGTGTATGTGAGTATTTCACACCTTTACACACCGGGACTTATCAAATTTTATAAATATACCTTGGTAAAATAAAAAAGGAATAACTTATGCCACCATCAGGACTTGAACCTGAACCTCATTGGATTATATCCAGCACTCTTCATTAAGCTATGGCGACGGTTATCTTTTTTTATTATCAAATTTTTTATTTAACTATGCTTGCGTTCCTGTCGCTGTCGGGCACCAGAAATCTCTCGCCCCCTCTTCACCCTATAATCATTGTCATGTTGACTTGCCTTCTGCTTGCGTCCAGCGCGGTCCTTCCTCCGATGAGCCCTGATAGCCTTTGGACGCCAGTTTGGTGGATTTGTCCCCATCTTCTTTGTCTTATACCAA
>Ga0228624_1000162_pt1 | contig 40224 bp, 33 predicted proteins | sample 29DmetaG_FD_182744 | JGI IMG/M metagenome (GOLD analysis project Ga0228624, IMG submission 182744) | Seawater microbial communities from Monterey Bay, California, United States - 29D | ecosystem: Environmental > Aquatic > Marine > Coastal | place: USA: California | collected 2016-10-10 | reverse complement strand
CAGAATATCAAATTGAAGCATTACATTGTAATCCTGCTGGAGAGTGGAACATTGGCGGGTTTACTGCTGATGCTGGATTAACTGGTAGAAAACTTGCAGTAGATAATTATGGACCGAGAGTTCCACTTGGTGGTGGAGCATTTAGTGGTAAGGATTCTACTAAGGTTGATAGAAGTGCAGCATATATGGGAAGAAGAATAGCAGTAGATATATTAGAACAAAGACCAGAGGTACAAGAAGTAATGGTTCAACTTGCTTATGCAATTGGATATGACCAACCTCTACAAGCAACTGCTATCGTTGATGGAGAACACGAATTTATCAAGGGATATGATTTATCCCCTAAAGGAATAATTGATTTCTTAGAACTAAGAAAACCAATATTTGGAGAAACCGCAGGGTTTGGACACATGGGTGCAGGATTTAAATGGAAATAAATTAGGAATTATAAAATAATTTTCGTATATTTGTATAACAAATAGATTACAATGAGTAAAAAATATAAAGTAATATTAATTAGTGGTGGATTTGACCCTGTACATAAAGGTCATATCGAATGTATCCAAAATGCTAAGAAGTTAGCAGATGAAGTTTGGATAGGACTTAACAACGATAGTTGGTTAAGAAGAAAAAAAGGTAAATCTTTTATGAAAGAAGGAGAACGAAAGTTTATAATGGAATCACTAAGAGATGTAGATTATGTTTATGTAATGAATCCACTTATACATGGAGATGATACAGCAATTGATTTTATTGACCATGCAAGAAAAAAGTTTGTAAATCAAAATGGTGATTTACCAAAAGGTGTAATGGCATTTGGTAATGGTGGAGATAGAACAGAAACAACTACACCAGAGAATGATGTATGTAATTCATACGGAATAGAATCAGTATGGGGATTGGGTAAGAAGATTCAATCATCATCTTGGTTATTAGAAAAATATTTAAATATAGCAGAATAAAATGAACATAGAACAATTAGTAAACGATTACCCCAATGATATGGAGCTTGGAAAAAAAGTAAGAGAACTATATCGCGAGGGAAGAAAATTCCAAGATAAACTTTCTGAAAAAATGAAAGATGCAAAAATATTTGAATCACCTGATGGTGGTAGAACAATCTACGTTAGAGGTTGGGGAGAACCAACATCAAATAGAAAATTATCAACAACCCAATTAAATATATTTGATGAAACTAATTAAAGACCCAAATAAATTAAAATCAGTAATTACCCCATCTACTTTTACTAAAGAAGAAATTGATAAAGTATCAAAAGTTTTATCAACAGAACTTGAAAAACATGGCGGATTAGGATTATCTGCAAACCAAATAGGTTTAACAGATAGAGTATGTATAGTAAATGTAAAAGAACCATTGATATTGGTTAATCCAAGAGTTACAGAAGCTTCAAAAGAAACAGTTGTATATCTTGAGCAATGTTTATCATTAGATAAAACAATGAAAAAACCTGTTCAAACATTAAGACATAAATCATTTACAGTAGAATGTGATAATTTAGGAACAGTTATATTTTCATCTGATAAAAAAGAAGGAGAAACTTGGAAAGATTCAGAAGAATTTTATTCTGATGAAGGATTATTAGAATGTGTATGTGCTCAACACGAAATAGACCATCTTAATGGGATTCTTATAACAGATTCTTCAAGAAGATATACTACAACAGTACGAAGAGAAAAAAAGTATGGTAGAAACGAAAGAGTAATGGTAAAATTACAAGATGGTTCTACTGAATTTATGAAATACAAAAAGGCAGAACCACTACTTTTAGTTGGTTGTGAAATCTTATAATTTAATTTAAAAATGGGTAAACTTATATTTACATATACAGACAAAGACTTTATAGAACTCAATAGAGAAGCAAGTAGAATTGAATTAGATGTGCCAGATGATATGGATATTAACGAATATAAAGTTGTTTGTATTCGATTGGCTACAGCAATGGGTTATAGTAGTACCACTATAAAAAAATCATTTGGTGATTTAGTTTATGGGGGAGAAGATAAAAACGAACTAAAGGAATTACTAAATGAACTCAACATCAAAGACAACAATAAAAAAACTAAAAAGTAAATTACTTACTCAAAGTTTAGTGACTCAGAGTTTAATGGATTTACTAATAGAAAAAAAGATTTTTACTAGAGAAGAAATATTAGATAAAATTGATTTTAATATGGAACTATGGGAAGAAGTAGTTGCAGAAAATAAAGAAAGAATTACTGATGCTGATGTCGATGCATTAAATGAAATATTAGAAACAGATATATTAGAAGAATCTGAACTTGGAGAAGATGTTTTTAGTGGGTTATATTACGGACCAATGGGAGAGTGTTAAAAAAACTCTTTAAAAATTAGGATATATCGAATTTTTTTCGTATATTTACATAGTAAATCAAGGAGAAGTATCTATGAAAAAACAAATATTAACAGTAATCATATCAATGATTGCAACAATTAGTTTAGTTGGATTCACAAAACATTATATAAAACCTAAAATAAAAATAGTTACTGAATTGGAAAGTAAACCAATTCAACCTATTGAAATAAAACTAGAACCTGTATCTATTGAAATTAATGAAACTGAAATGTTTCTAAATGCAGTAGGAATGAGGGAATCATCAAACAGATATACAGTTGTAAACAAATGGGGTTACATGGGAAAATATCAGTTTGGTAAAAGAACTTTAAAGAATCTTGGATATGATGTATCGAGAAAAGAATTCTTAAATTCACCACACTTACAAGAAATGGCAATGTTAGATTTACTTTTACACAATAAAAAGATTTTACAATCTTACATTGATATACATGAGGGTGAAGTAATCCATGGAACAGAAATAACTGAAAGTGGAATTTTAGCAGCTGCACATCTTGCAGGACCTGGTAATGTAAAAAGATACTTTAAAAAAGGAAAACAATTTAAAGATGGTAATGGTACAAAACTTACTTCGTATCTAACCAACTTTAGTGGATATGCATTAAATTTAAAATAACATGATAGAACTACTTACTACCTATAATATTGTTATAGGAGTTTCTGTAATACTCAATATTATTTTGTTAATAGGTGTTAGAAACTTATTAAAACAAAATGAACAACTTGAAGATAGATTAATTAATACAATCAACTCTACAAGAAATAAAGTATCAGATGCTCTTGATAATATGAGAAAAATAGATAAACGAGAGGCTTTTGAAAAAGATGATGAAGTTGGAATAACTTTTGATGAAATCAAAAAAATAGTAAATACCCTCAATAACGAAATATAATATGCCAAAACCTAGAAGAAAAAAATCCAAGATATATTTTGGAACACCTGCACAAGAAGCAATAATAGAATATAATAACTGTGATGATTCGACTGTAAGGTCTAAAATTTATGAGGAACGAATCAAATATCCATTTGAAAAACTTGCAGAAAATGTTATGAATACATTCAAGTTTACTTATTTCGATGTACCGAAAATAGATGTACAAACAGAAGTTGTATCTATTATGGTACAAAAGATGCATATGTTTCAAGAAGGTAAGGGTAGAGCATTTTCTTATTTCACCATTATTGCAAAGAATCATTTAATTTTAAAAAATAATGGTAACTTTAAAAGGTGGAAACAAAACAATCTCCTTTCTCAAATGCCACTAACATGGAACCCTGAAAATGATTTTGTTAAAGAACAACGAGATAGTGAGTTCAATGAATTTAAAAACATAATGTTAAAATATTGGGATGAAAACTTAAACTTTGTTTTTACTAAAAAAAGAGATTTACAAATTGCAGATTCTATACTTGAATTATTTAGAAGAAGTGAGCATATAGAAAATTTTAATAAAAAACATTTATATTTACTTATCAGAGAAATGACAGATTGTAAAACTCATTATATTACTAAGGTTGTAAATGTAATGAAAAAACATCAAAAGAAATTATTAAATGATTTTTTAGAACATGGTGAAATTATTAACAAACCAAAACCTAGATTTTGGGAAGATGAAGCAGATGAAAAGAATGATACGAATCCATATATAGATAATGAATATTTGTAAAAATGAGTAACGGTTATATTTTAGGAATAAGTTGTGGTTATCATGATAGTGCAGCTGCATTAATTAAAGATGGAAATGTTTTGGGTGCATGTGAAGAAGAAAGATTCACTGGTATCAAACATGATTCTAGATTTCCAATTAATACTATAAAGTGGTTAATGAAAACATACAAAGTAACACCAGATACTTTAAACGCTATCTGTTTTTACGAAAACCCACAAAATAAATTAGATAGAATAAAAGTAAGTACCGAAAAAAAACCTAAAAAATGGTATGAGTTTTTAAATAAAAAAAATAGTATTTTAATTAAAAATCAAGAGGCTTATAAAATTCTTCAAGAACAATTAAAAACTCTTTGTGGTAAAAATACAAAAATACATTATACTGACCACCACCAATCACATTTAGCATATTCATATTACACTTCAAACTTTAACGAATCTGCAATCCTTTCAGTTGATGGTGTAGGTGAGTGGGAAACAACTGTTTTAGGAATAGGAACTGAAAATAAAATAAAAAAATTAAATAGTGTAAATTTTCCTCATTCCCTTGGAATGTTATATTCAACATTTACTGCCTTTCTTGGGTTTAAACCAAACGAGGGTGAGTATAAAGTAATGGGTTTAGCACCATATGGTAAACCTGAAAAGTATAATAAATTATTTAAGGAATTATATACAGAAAAAGAAGATGGTACTTTTGAATTAAAAATGGAGTACTTTACATACGAGTATTCTAATACACATATGTTTAATGAAAAGTTAGGAAAATTATTTGAATTTCCAAACAGATTACCAGAAGAGCCATTAGAACAACATCACAAGGATTTAGCAGCATCATTACAATACAATTACGAAAAACTATTTTTTAGATTATTGAATGAATTACATGATAAAACAAAATCTGACAACTTATGTTTGAGTGGTGGGTGTGCTTATAATGGAACTGCAAATGGTAAGATATTAAAAAGAACAAACTTTAAAAATCTATACATTCCACCTGCTCCATCAGATGCTGGTTCTGCTATTGGATGTGGACTTGATTATTACTATAAATCAAAAGATAATGTAAGAATAAAAAATTCAAACCCATATCTTGGTCCAATGTATTCAAAAGATGAAATTTTTGAAACAACAGAAAAATATAAAGATAAAATTTGGGTAGAAACAAAACTTTATGAACAAATTATTGATATTGTTGCTGAAGAAATTAAAGATGGTAATGTTATAGGATGGTTTCAAGGTAGGATGGAGTTTGGTGCACGTGCATTAGGTAATCGTTCTATCTTAGCAAATCCAAGAGACCCTCAAATGAAATCTCGTTTAAATAAGATGATTAAAAAAAGAGAAGGATTTAGACCTTTTGCTCCAATTGTAAAAGAATCTTCTTCAACCAGTTATTTTAATTACGAAGATACTGTACCTTATATGAATCAGGTAGTAAAGGTAAAAAGCCATCATGTAAAAAACTTACCAGCAATAACACATATTGATAATTCAGCTAGAATACAAACTCTAAATAAACATCAACATAGACATATGTTTTCTTTGTTAGAAAAATTAGAAACAATAAATGATTACCCTATTGTTATAAACACTTCATTTAATTTAAAAGACCAAACAATGGTTCTTACACCCGAGGATGCAATTAAAACTTTCTTAAATTGTGAAATGGATACTCTTATACTTCATAACCTTATAATTAAAAAAAAGATACTTTAGTTAATTTTTTCTCTACTTATCTTAAAGAACCCTTGTCGTATAATAAAGAGGCTAGGAATAGAAACCCAACAATTTTAGTTGGGTTTTTTTGTACATAAATATATAAACCCCAAATACACTTCGTTAATTAGGTATAGAATATATATTCTAATTTTTTTGTTTATATATACCATAGTTATTTAGTGGATATCCCTTAGTTTTGCAAGATGGAACAGTTATTCACATTTAATTAAAACAAAAGGAAAAACAATATGGAATTTTTGAAAAAAATAGGCTCTTGGGCTGATGAATTGACAAAGATTGGTATTAGCATAATCGCCTTAGGAGTAGTATTTGAAGTATTATTCAAAGGTGCAGACATCCCTTTCTGGCCAGAAGTATCAGTAGTTGATAACATTATGGCTATTCTAGGAAGTTTGAGTGCTGAAGGTCTGTTAGGACTTGTAGGTGCTTTTGTACTTTATCACATTATTAAGAAGTAAGGATTAGAAGTAATTCTAACAACGCGTTTATGATTAAACCTCACACTAAAAGTGAGGTTTTTTCGTTTACTATATTTATATACAACTAATATGGTATAATCATGAGTACAGATTTTGAATTATTTCCTGGTAAGAACCTTAGTGGATTGTTTAAAGATATCTATGAGAATCAACAAAACAAGAAACAAAGAATTTCTGAGCTAATTGCTGAAATGAAAACAGTAATTAGACATGCAGGGGATATGGCAGTAATTGGGCCAATCATAAAAGATTTAGTTGATACATCAGTTAAGAATGATGATTCACTAATCAAGATGGCAGCAATTGCACAAAGAATTATTGGAGCATCACAAAAAGCAGAAGGGGATAGTGGATTTCTTTCTGATGATGAAAAAGAACAATTACTAAAACAATTGGATGAAACTATTTCACAAGTAGCAGATGAACAAGATATAAAAGTTGATGAACTTACTAATGAAGTAGAAGAATTAAAACAAAAGGTAAGTAATGCGTAGAGGAGCAGTTGCAGCATCGGCAAAAAGTAATTTAAGTGGCAGAGCTCCAAATGAATCTGCATCGTCTACTGGTTTAGTGATGGATGTAGTTTACAATGAAACGCACCCAAAGATAGTAGAACTTCAAAAAGAACTTCAAAAAGAAGGAGTTGACCCACGCACCGTAAATTTTTTATATTACGCAAAAATTAGAAAAGAAAGTGATACCACATCATCACCAACAAGTGGTCAATGGGTTCCACCACATAGTTATAATGATTTAGATTTACCAGTAAAAAATGAACGAGTTCAATTAATAAAAATACAAGGTAGAGAATGTTATAAACGTATTGCATCATTTAATTTAAATTTACCAAACTTTGACCCAAATGCAATATTGGTAAACAATCCAGTCACTCACAAAGATGATTCTGACCAATCAACAAAATATAAAGAAGTATCTTCCACAGGTACCCCAACCTCTGATAAAGCAAGTTCAGAAGAACAACGACCAAAAAATGAGTTCATAAAACCAGAACAAATAAATCCACTAAAAGCATTTGAGGGTGATAAATTAATACAATCAAGATTTGGTCAATCAATACGATTTAGTGGTTACTACAATGAGACAGAAGAGTTTTCACCAACTATAATAATTAGAAATAGACAGGCAACTCCAGCGGATTTAAATGAAAAAACCCCAACACTAGAAGATTTTAAAGAAGATGGTTCTATAATTGCATTATCAAGTAATGAACAGAAATTACCTTATTCAAAAGATTTTCTAAATGCACAAGTAAGTGCTTTTGGTGGAGGATATACCGAGGGTGGTGAGTTCGAAGAAAATACATATCCTGCAGAACTTGTGGGTGGTAACATTTTAATTAAAAGTTCAAGAATAACACTTGCATCACAAGAGGGAGAAATGATATTTTTATCTAAAGGAAATTATGGATTTATTTCTGATGGCTTATTTACTATTGATAATTTTAATCCTAATGCTGAAGAATCTGATAAGGGTTTAGGTGGTGCACTTTTAAATTTTGGTGGAGATGTGATTGTAAAGAGTAATGGAGATGATATAAAATTATTAGGAGATGAGGGTGGTTTGATTTATCTTAATACACTAAATCAAGAAGAACCAATCGTTAAAGGAAATACATTAAAGGATTTATTAACAGAATTAATTGATTTAATTAATAATCAAATTTTTTCTACTCCAGCAGGTCCAACCGCATTAGGACCAAATAATAGAACAGATTTTCAAAATTTAAGTGATAGGTTAGAAACATTCTTATCTGAAAAAAACTATACAGAATAACCAATGTCGTTCCAAGTATTCAAAACAAATATGAGTTTATGGATGCAAACACCAGATAAACTAGCTACTGGTAATGCAGAATCATATCAAGATTTCGCGGATAAATTAACCGCAGAATATGATATTGCCGTAAAAAGTGGTTACCAAACAATTAATTTGGTTAGGGTAAGTAAAGGTAATACCGAATTAATGAAATCATTAATAACTATTGCGTGTTTAACTGCATTAAATAAACAAGAGGGTAAACATAACTTTATAGATGAAATTGGAAAAGCCGTATTAGGTTATTGGACAGGGTGTCAACTAACATCAGGTATACCACCACTACTTCCTGCATTTGGAGCAATAAGAAATATATCAACAATATACGCGTTTTGTAGTTCACCTGGTACTTGGACACCAACTGGTTTAAACGAACCAACTGATGATAGTGATATATTTTTAGATAATCTTATAAGTGCTATGTTAATACATTTAACAAGTTTAAATTTTATTTATTTTACATTATCAATATATCCAGGTCCTGTAACACCACCTGCACCTGGTTTTTTATTTTCACAAGGTTATACAATTTCACCTTCAACCAAATCACCTGTGAATTTAATACAAATAGTTGAGGAAATAATAAACACACAAGTTACCGATACATCAGATACCTTAACTGAAAAAGAAATTACATTATATAAACAAGAAAAGGAAAGTGCACAAACTATTATTAATGATGATGCACAACCAGAACAAGCAAAACAAGTTGCAGAAGAATTTACTAAAAGAGTAACACAATTAATATCAACAAAAGCACATGATTCTACTCCTGTTTTTTATTCCGAAGAAGAACTTAAACAAATTGATGCACTACAACCAGATGAGTTTAAATGTGAAAGTGGAAGAAGGGTTGTAGAAATTGCAAGAGGTGATATTGGAATATGTGAATATAAAAACAGAAACTATGGTGGGTTTGGCCCAGGAGAACAAAGAAATGCCTCTGGTAGAATTGATGAAATGGTAAACACGACTGGATTAGATAATGAAGGAAATGTACAAAGAACAGGTAAAGGATATTTTTGGTGTGCAGGAGCAACAAGTCAATGGTGGAAAGATGCGGGATTATCATTACCTACTTACAGTTCAACAGGTGGTCCTGCCTTATGTAATCGTTGGTTAGAGTGGGGTAAAGAAAATGGATATTTTTCTTCAATACCAAAAGAGGGTGCTGCTATTTTATATAGAGGTGGAAGAAAGCCAGGTGCAGTTCACATCGGTATTGTAGAGAGTATTATTCCCGGTATCGGAGTTGGAACAATAGAAGGAAACACAAGTGGTGGTGCAGCTTTTGCTGATAATGGGGGTGGATGTTATCGAAAAGTAGCCAAATGGAGTAAAGGAAATATTATAGGTTTTGTAAATCCACCCGATTGCGTATAACCATAAAATTAATACTAATATATTTATATTCAGACAAACACAATTTAAAATGAACAACAAACAATTAATAAAAGTAATAAAGACTCTTGTTGAGGTAGAAACTGCCAAACAACAAGAACGTTTTTTATCGAAAACTTTTCCAAAGATATTGGCAGAGGAAGTAAATAAAAGATTAGCAGAGATGAAGGGAGGTGTAGTCAGCGTTCCCTCTCCGCAAGTAGTTGTAGAGAATGTGATAGACCCATTTGAACAAGCAGAACTTGCACTTGAGGAACAAAGACAAGCACCAACAAAAAAACTTTCAAACAATCCAATATTGAATGAGGTTTTAAATAATACAAAACCCTTTTCAAAGGCACAGAGAAGTTCAACACCAGGTGGAGGTAAATCAGTATTAGATAATCTACCACAACAACAACCAATTCAAGAGAGTATGGATAAAACTGTTGAGTTTACTTCTCAAGGAGCTGGAGCTGGAGTTGGAGGATTGAGAACTCAGATGGCTCATAAAATGGGATATGGTGAGGTTACAACAAGACAAAATAAAACAGGTCTTGGAGTACAAACAGGATTACCTGGTCTTGATAAAATATTAAATAGAGATAATTCTGAACTTGTAAAAAAGTTTAAAACTAGATAGGGAGTAAACAATGGCTTATATTCTTGATAAAAAAGTAGTAACCGATACTGAGGAGTTTTCAAATCAGGCATATGGTATCACCTTACCAGTACAACGAGGTAATACTGGTTATTTTTCTCAAGCGTTTAGTTCATTCGAGCAGGCAAAAAGTAATTTAAGAAATTTACTTTTAACAAGAAAGGGAGAAAGAATATTTCAACCAAATTTTGGTTCTGGTATTCATGAGTTATTATTTGAACAATCAACTAATGACCTTGAATCAAGATTACAAGAAAATATAACAGATAGTGTAAACTTTTGGTTACCATATATAAACATAGATACCATAGATGTAAATATGACTGATGAAATGAAAGATAGATATACTGCAGAAATGAAAGTACAATTTACAGTTGGTAATGTATATGAACCACAAGAAATAACATTTTTAGTTGAGGGATAATAAAACATGGCATTAAATAGTATAAATAGAAATCCAAATAGTGGTAGAGATATTAAGTATCTTAATAAAGATTTTTCTCAATTTAGACAAAATCTAATTGAGTACGCAAAAACTTATTTTCCAACAACCTATTCAGATTTTAATGAAGCATCACCTGGAATGATGTTTATAGAAATGGCATCATATCTTGGAGATGTACTTTCATATTATACAGATGATACTTTAAAAGAATCGTTAATAACAACAGCAGAAGATAGAGAGAACATAATTGCACTGGCCGAGTACTTGGGTTATAAACCAAAAGTAACCTCTCCAGCGATTGTTAAATTGAGTGTATATCAAACAGTTCCAGTCATTGGTGCAGGTACAACCGAAGTTAGACCCGATGATAGATATTATTTAAGAATACCAGAAGGAATGACAGTAACTGCCACAACTCAAGGACAACAATTTAGAAGTACTGAAATGGTAGATTTTGCATCTGAGGATGATAGAGAAGTTTCAATTTATAGAACGGATGATGATGGAGAACCAACTCTTTATTTAATTAAAAAATATGTAAATGCAATATCAGGTCAATTGGTAAGTGTAACTCATAATTTTGGTTCATCTCCTTCTCAATTTTCTAAAATACCTTTAGTTGAAAATAATATAATAGATATTGTAGATGTAAGAGATTCCAATGGAAATAAATGGTATCATGTTCCTTACCTAGCACAAGAAATGGTTTTTTCTGACTACGCAACAAGTGATACAACAGATAAAGAGTTAGCACAATTTAAAGAATCGGTACCAAGTATTTTAAAAACTTTAAAAACAACGAGAAGATTTACAACAAAAGTAAATGCAGATAATACAACAACTCTTGTATTTGGTGCAGGAAACTCAACTTCATCAGATGAGCAATTAATTCCAAACTTTAAAAATGTTGGTTTAGGATTAAAATCTTCAATTGATAATTTAGGTGCATCTTTTGACCCATCAAATTTTTTAAAAACAACATCATACGGACAGGCACCAACTGGTGAATTTACAATTGATTATATTATAGGTGGTGGAGTTGGTTCTAATGTTGGTGTTGGAGAATTGGTACAACTAGATAGAATAACTTTTCAAGATGATAGAGAAACCTTTACAACAGATGCAGAAAGACGTTTACTACAACAATGTAAAAATTCAGTAGCATGTGATAACGAGGAAGCTGGTACAGGTGGTAAGGGTGCAGATACATCCGATGAAATTAAACAAAACGCATTAGCTAATTTTGGTTCACAAAATAGAGCAGTAACAAGAAAAGATTACCAAGTAAGAGCACTTTCATTACCTGCAAAGTATGGTGGAATTGCTAAAGCATATTGTGCACCAGATGGTGAACTTGATAACAACTCACCTTCTTCTATTCTTACAGATAAAAATTCTTTAGAAGAATTTGTAGGATTGGTAGAACAATTAAAAGATTCAGATTCATCTCAGCAAGAAATTAAAAATAGAGTTGTAAAATATCTTGGTAGTAAAAAGAAAAACATAACTGAAAAAAATAACCCATTTGCAATTAACTTATATGTTTTAGGATATAATTCAGATAAAAATCTTTCAACATTAAATCAAGCTATTAAAGAAAATTTAAAAACATATATAAGTGAATATAGAATGTTAACAGATGGTATTAATATTTTAAATGGATTTATTATTAACATTGGTGTTGAATTTGAAATAAAAGTTTACAATGGGTATAATAAAAGACAAGTACTTACAAGAACTCAGATAGAAATACAAAATTATTTCAATATTGATAAATGGGCATTTAATATGCCAATTAATATTTCTGAGGTAGAGTTATTAATAGCAGGTGTAGAGGGAGTTCAATCTGTACCAAAGTGTGAAATCGTTAACAAATGTTTAGGAAACTATTCACAAAATTCATATAACATAATAGATGCAACTAAAGGTAAGATAGTTTATCCATCTTTAGACCCATCGATATTTGAAGTTAAGTTTCCAAATAAAGATATAAGAGGGAGAGTAGTATAATGTATTATTTTGTAACAGCATCCAAAGATTCAACAATTTATCTTCAACAACCAGGTCAAAATACTGGTAGAGATGAGATATTGGAAATATCTAAAATTTATTATGGTAATCTTAAAGATATTGCTCGTTCTTTAATTAAATTTGATACAGCACCACTATCTGAATCTATTGCAAGTGGAGAAATAACAATGAGTTCTGCAGAAATGCTTTTAACACATTGTGTAGGAACTGAAATACCAAATGAATATACAATTTATGCATATCCTATATCGCAATCATGGGACATGGGTATTGGAACACGATTTGATAAGATTTCAACCGATGGAGTATCTTGGAATAGTAGAAAAACATCTACTTCTTGGATAATTGGTTCGGCATCATTAGAAAGTTCAGGTTCATATAATGGTAAAGGTGGGGTATGGTACACTGGTTCTTCCGCAAGTCAATTATTTAATTACGAATCAACTGATATTTCAATGGATGTATCTCAATCAATATCATCATGGGTTGAGGGAGATTTACCAAACGAAGGATTTATATTAAAACATGATTCTGCTAAAGAAAACGATACGATTGATTATGGACAATTAAAATTCTTTTCAAAAGAAACAAATACTATATATCAACCGAAATTAAGAATTGGATGGGATGATTCTAGTTTTATAACTGGTTCACTAACAGAACTTACATCTGATGATATTCATGTTACTTTTAAAAGATTAAAAACTAGATATAAAGTTGGAAGCAAACCAGAAATTAGAGTTTTCGGTAGAGAAAAATACCCACTTAAAACTTATGCAAATGAATATGCTTATACAGATGTTTATTATTTACCAACTTCAAGTTATTATCAAGTTAAAGATATAGTTACGGAGGACGTAGTTGTGCCTTTTGGAGATTATACAAAATTATCTTGTGATTCAAATGGAAATTATTTTAAACTTAATTTAACAAATTGGGAATATAATAGAGATTATTATTTAGAAATTAAAATAGATAGAGATGGTGTAGTTGAATACTTTGTAGATAAAGATTTAACTTTTACTGTGGAAAAATAAGATGGCATTAACTGATAAATTTAGAATCAACGAACTTGCACAAAAAGGTTCCAAGGTAGAGAGAAGAACTACTTCTGGTAAAATTCTTGTGCAAAAACTAGATGGAAAAGAAATCAGGCCCAAGAATATAGAAGAACAAAAACCATTTGGTGATGTAGTAATTAAAGCAAAAAATCAAAACCCAAAGTTTAAATCAGAACTTAATGAGGTTGATATTACACCAAATATAGAACAAACTTCTTTTAGTGGTGAATCTACTGGTTATGTAGAGAAACCAAAATATAATGAAGAAGAATTAAAAAAGGCAGTAGATGTTAAGGTTGATGAGTTAATTAAAAAAAAGAAACCCAAAAGAGGACCATATATACTTAAATCAAAATATGATGATTTACGAAAAAAATATGAAGATGCTCTGGCACAAATAGCTGATTTAAGAAAACAACTTAATACTGCACTTGCAGAAATTGAAAGATTAAATGGAGTTGTTGAACAATTAAAAGTAGAAGTTGATTCTGCAAAATTACAACAAGCAGCAGCAGAAAACCAATTACAAGCAGCAAACAATAGATACATTACACTATTAAGTGATTTCCAACAAGCAATTATTAAAGGTACTAAGGAAGCAATAGAGAGAGTATCATTAGAAGCACAAGTACGAGGATTACAGGCACAAAAAGAAACTTTAATTAGAATAGAAGAACAAGAAGAAGCAGCACAAGAGGAAACAGCAATAAGAGCAAACCTAAGTGGACCTGATAATTCATATGACCAAAAAGGAGATACTGGTTGGAAAGTACCCGAACCACATCAAGACCCGAGTTTATTTGAAACTAGACAAATTCATTTTAGAAGTAACAGAGGAGGTTCAGGTTGGAGTGGTTTAGATTCACTTGAATTATATAACTTTAGTGAAGAAGCAGAAACTACATGGTCTATTTCAGTAGTAGCAGGACAAGGTGGTCATGGAACACCATGGTTAGGTTTTTCAAAAAGTAATGGTACAATACCACCAAGAAGTGGTGAAACACCTGGTAAGGTTGAAATAGATGCGGTGAAAGTTAGAGCAGTGAATTCCCCTAAAGGTAGAAGAAAAGAATTTACAGATGATATTACACTAACTATTGGTCAAGATACTTATAACTTAAAAGGTATATTTTATAGAAAACTTAGAAAAGGCGGCGACGGAAACTAATGGCAATAAAAGATTTTAAAGACATAGAGGGAAGAAAGGGTTATCTTGTAGAACAAGAAGATAGAAAAATATTTCAAAAAGAAATATCAAAGGCTAACTTTGGTCTTGGGTGTGCCGATATGATTGAGTTTATACTTTATGATGTGAGTGATAATAAGTTACCACAAGGTGATACTGGTAATCTTGTAAGATATATTCATTTAGATGATGCAAATATTTCTAAATATTTTTTAATATCGGATAACATTCTTACTAAAAAAATAGGAGATGTGCCGGAATTTGTGGTAGATTTAGAAGCTCTAATAAAAGAGGCTGGATATAATAATGGTATTTTTAAAACACAAGTTACTCTTTTAAATCGTAGATTAGGAGAAGAACTTCTTGATTCTAATAAATTATGGATACATGAAATTGCACCATCAAGGACTGAAATTAGAGTTTTACCAATTAGAGCAAAAGAAGAAAATAAAGATTTAGAAAAAAGATATAGTGTTTTTACAGAAGGTGATACTTTTAGAGATGATGTAATTTATCATATTGAAAAATTTATAGAAAGTTTTGATATAGAAAAAATCATAACAAAATTTTTACTTTCAAAAGGAACTGAGAGTGATGGTAAAAACTATATCAATAAAATAAAACAAGAATTTAAAATTCAAAATTTTGATATCTTTATGTACCAAATTGAAACAAAATTAATCGAATCAATGAAGTATTACGCAAACAGAAGAGTTTGGAATATAAATGATATTAATTATGGTAAACCAACCGAAGAACAAGATTGTATAGAATTATCAGTTAAAAAATTAAAACAAGATACAATTACTGCTCTAATTAATTCAATTGATTTTAATTTACCAAAAAGAACTATTCAAGATAATAGTGTACTTACTAAGGAAGAACAAATAACTTTAGATAAGGTAAAACAAATATTAAAAAGTTCAACATCAGATAATATTTATGATACAACCGTACCTGCAAATGAGGTCAAGGGTTGTACAGACCCAAAAGCACTTAATTTTAATGAGGCAGCAACAGTTAATGATGGTACTTGTGAGTATAGAGATACAATAGTTATAAAAGGGTGTACTAATCCAAAAGCTACAAACTATAACCCTAAGGCAAATGAAGATGATGGTAGTTGTACATTTGAAAGCAATACAGAAGCAAAAATATGGTATATTTGGTCTGATATTGCATCATTCGAATATAGAGATGAGTTTGATGTGTTACAAACAATAAATGGAGGAGAATATGATTCATTTAAAGTAGCACAAAAAAAGAATTCATTTAAGATAGTAACTGGTGATGTTAGAGATTATGCAAAAACAAGACCACAAACTACATTAAAAAAGTATAGTATAAAAAACACAGACGGAATCGATGAATACGGTGAAGACATATATGGAAGCCAATTAAACTCAGCGTTTAGTGCACAATATATGGATGCAAATGGAGAACCTCGTGATACTAATCTGATTTACCAAGGAGAAAGTATTACTATCTGTGCAGAAAAAGATAGTATAACATATCCTCCTAATTTAAAAGTTACATTATTAGGAGAGTGTGATACACAAATTAGTCCAGGCGGTGGAAGTAGTGGTGGTGGAAGTGGAAATTACACAGGCCCTCTTGGTGGAGGGAGTGGTGGTGGTGTAAATATACCAACTCCAGGTGATAGTGAAGTAGTAGATAGAGAAGATTTAGATAGACAAAATTACAGATAAAAACTAGGGTAAAATAAATGCCACATAATAATAGAGAACATATAAAACCAACCCAACGAGGGAAACGAAAAGGCCAAATCATTACTGATGGAGAGAAAGTTAATGGTCAAGTTGTGTATGGTACTTGGGAATGGAATGGAAGTCGATGGATTGATATTACAACCGATTCGGATGTATTTAGTAGAGATGAAGATGTAGATAAATCATCTGATAATCCAAGTAGTTCTAAAAATGGTGTTGATATATTTGATTCAAAGCTAATAGATGGTGATTCAAATACAAAAGGTAGTGATTTAGATACAGAAGATAGTGATTTAAAGCCAGATGGTGAAAACCCACTTTCACTAGCTCCGAGTATAGAAATAACTGTTAAGGCAACCAAACCTTCAGCAATATTTATTGATGGAGAAGACACGCTATTACAAACATCTCATACATTTAATTATACGGCAAAAGAATTATTAACTCCAAAAATATTTACAGTTAAAGCAAGTGAAAGTTTTATATCAACGGATGTATATAAAGTTTCTGCAGTTCAAAAAGAATTTGGAAAAGGAGTTGAAGACTTAGACCTAGAGAATAAAAAAGGTTTGGTTAAATTTTCTTACTATGAGTTTATAATATTAAAAAACAATAAAATATTTACAGAATTTACTCTAGACTATGATACCTTATTAGAAAATAGAGCAGCAACATTAGATTTTTCTATTGATACTGATGGTATAGTAATCACACCAGAGCCAGAAAAAACATTAGTAGTAATTACATCAAATGTATCATCAAATGATATAATAAGATATCAAACAGCTCCTGATAATCAAACTGATTTTTTACTTGCTGAAGATGAAATTGAATTAGAGGTTACTTCAAATGTAAAAGATTTAGATAAATTTATTCAATTTTATGGTGTAGGAATTGATGATACAACTCATACAGTTGAATATACTATTAATACTCCAAATAATAGAGGAGGACAGACCGTAACTAATATTGATAGTGGAAAAGTATTATTACAAGCAGGAACAACAAATATAACAGTTGATGCGATAAAAATACCACGAACTGATACACCAGGAATTCCACTTTTAAATATTTCTTCTAATCAATTAGTATATAACATAAATGGTGAAGAATTATTACAAATTCCATATAGAACTACTAATGCGGATTTAGTAGAATATTCAATAGGAAGTATTAAAAGACAAATTGGAAGTAGTGGTAGTATCACTCTAGATACAAAAGATTTTACAAACGGAGTTGGTACTTATACATTATATGCTCAAGCAAGAAGTTCTAATGGTGGTAGTGATGTTAAAAAAATTATTATTGTTGTAGAAAGTAGAGAATATATACCTGGACCAGATATAACTCATATTAATTATCCACAAAATATTAAAGGAGCAGATTTTAAACAATTTAATGTCCCATTTAATGTTAGTTGGCAATCAATCAATACCGATTATATTAGAATCTATTCAGGAAAGTATGATGTTGAAGCTGAAAATAACTATTACTTAGGTCAGTTTTCAGAATCAGGAGTTGCAACCTTTACTGTTGAAGATGTTTTAAGAAATGCAAGAAGAGAATTTTCTGAAGATGATAATATATTACAATTTAAATTATTATTAGTTCCATTTAATTCTCAAGGTGATAAATTAACTGCTGGTAAAATAGAAGAAATAAATATTACATTTGATAAAGGTGATTTAGATTTAAGAAGAGGCGATGTAATTGGTGATATTAGAAAAGCATTTGAATATTGTTTTGATTATTCTGATTTTGATGAACCCACTTCACCATTCTTAACTCATTATTTACATTTAGGAGATGGAGATAATAAATTAATATCAACATATGGTATTGATGATGAAACGTTCTCAGAATATGAATTTGTAAATGATACAAATCAGAGAAAAAAGATTAAAGAAAATAAATCTATTGTTTTAAAATTATACGAACCTTTAGAAAATAAAATAGATGTAAACGATAAAATTTGGATTTCAAAAATACAATCAATACCTTTAATTGACCAAATAACACTATTAGATGATGTAACTTCTGATTGTATTCCATTAACACCAAATTTAAGTTTAGAATTAAATGATGATATTGGTTATCAAATTTATGATGATTTAGTAGCAAGTGGTTCAACATCATCAGAAGCAATAATACAAGAATTTGTTTCAGGTAGTGGATTCTCACTTGATACACTTGAGTTAGAATATACATCGGGTAGTACTTACCAATGGGAAAATTTTGTAAAATACTCATCAGCAAAAGAAAGAGTTGCAAACTTTTATTATAAAATAAAATTATTAGAATCACATAGAAGTAAACATGAATTACTTTCAAATGCTACTGGTTCTGCAGGTTCAGTTGCGAGTAAAAACGAACAAAAAAGAATACTTGGAAAAATATCTGAAATTAAACAAAACTTTGATGCATTTGAAAAACATCTTTATACTGTAAATGGTTCATTACAATACCCAAAAAATGGTAGTGTTGTTGGTGATATTAAACTTACCGATACTGGTAGTATAGTAAACCCATCTGATACCGCTGCAGTTAATTGGTATAATTCAATTTATACAGATGCAGCTTTATATGATAGAAATAGCACAGAAAGATTAGTTAATAATTTACCAAGTCATATTCAAGAAGATGATAAAGGACAAGAATTTATTTTATTCTTTGATATGATTGGTCAACATTTTGATATTTTATATCATTATATTAAACGATTATCTAAATCTAAAAAAACAGAAAACAAATTTGAAAATGGTATTATAAATGACTTAATGTATGAAATGTTAAGTTCACTTGGTTGGGATGCCGATTTAGGATTATCATCAGAAACACTTTGGGAATATGCATTTGGTGAACATTCGGATGGTACAGAAATATCATCAATGTCAGGTAAAAGTAGACAAGAAGAAACTTGGAGAAGAATATTAAATAATTTACCATACCTATACAAACACAAAGGAACTAAAAGAGCTATTCACGCTGCATTATCTATTTATGGAATTCCAAATTCTATGTTAACTATAATGGAGTTTGGTGGACCAAAAGATACTACTACATCAAAATTAGTTAAATATACATATGATGATAGCACATCTGCATTAAATATTAATGGTTCTAAAAAATTAACACTTCCTTGGAAAGTTTATAATGGCTCATATCCAAGTGCAGTTGAAATGAGAGTAGAAACTAATACTAAACAAAATCAAACTATACTTTCAAGTAGTGGTTGGAGTTTAGATTTAAATTATACATCAGGTTCAAATGCTAATTTACAATTAAACGTATTATCTGGTTCAACTAATTATTCTGCATCAACAGAAGATTTTCCTTACTTTAACCAAGATTATACACAACTAGTTGTAAATAGAATAACTGGTTCAACTACAACATTTGAAGTTCATGCAAAAGAAGGATTCCAAGAAAGAATTAGAAACGCAGTAAGTGCATCAGTAACAGTTGGAAATTCAAATGATTGGAATAGTGGAAGTGAATTGATTGTAGGTGGAGATAGTTCAGATTTTACTGGTTCAATAGATGAAATTAGATTATGGACAACTCCATTATCAGAATCACGAATTGAAAACCATGCATTAAATGGTGATGCAATTGATGGTAATCATATATCTTCTTCAACTGAAGATTTATTATTAAGAATTGATTTTGAACATCCAAGAAACTTAAATTCAACTAGTGATAATTGGAGAAACACAATTGTTTCGGCATCTATGGTTTCAGATGGATTAACTTCAGTATCGGGTTCAATAGAAAATATTTCTCCTAATACAAGTTATGCAAACTTTATAACTGCATCTAATTTTCCATCGGCATCATATCCACATGGGTTTACATTTTACAATAGAAAAAATACTTCAAATGTACCAAGTGTTGGAATAGCAGTTGGAGATAAAGTTAGATTTGAAGAACAATCATTAACATCAAATTTATCTTATAGAAGTAGAGCAACAAAAAAATCATACGATACTTCACCATTAGATTCAGATAAATTAGGATTATTTTTCTCACCAGCAAAAGAATTAAATCTTGATATTGTAAAAACAATAGGTGATTTTAATATAGATGATTTGATTGGAGACCCAAGTGATTACTACCAAGATAGTTATTCATCATTAGATTCTTTTAGAAAGTATTATTTTAATCGATATAACGTAGATTTCCACGAGTATATCCAATTAGTAAGGTATATTGATAAATCATTATTTAGTCTCTTAGAATCCCTTGTTCCTGCAAGAGCTAAGGTTACTACTGGTTTATTAATTGAACCACATATGTTGGAGAGAAGTAAAATTAAAAGAGTTAAACCAACTGCAGAAAATAATAAAATTGAAGCTTCTATTAATATTCAAGATAATGTAGTTATAGAATCATCAAAAGACAATTATTTAGTTGAACTTAATTTAATAGAACAATCAACAATATCTGGTTCTACAAATTTCTATGATGTTGAAATACAAGAAGTAATAAATAGTAATCTTGTAGGAACAAAAGATAATTATGAAAGTATAATATCTGCATCTAATACTATAACTCCAAGTGGAACCATTACACGAAATTCTGGTTCTGATATGGGAGGATTTGATATTTCGGTCAATGCTAGGTTTACTCAAGCAATTCAAGGTGAATACGATTCAACTGCATATCAACAAATAGGAATGGAACCTGATTCATTAACAGTTGCTGGTTTTGGATTATATGGTAGTGGTTCAAATGCAATTATTACAAAATTAGATAAAAACAATAACTTTGTTAGAGAACGAAATAAAGTATTTTTATTAAAAGAGGCATATACGATTAATATTCCGAAGAATATAAGTTCGCTTGATTCTTCACTAGGAACAGAAATAGAATCAGTAACCGAATATAGACATAAATTAACTATTTTACCATTTACTGGTTCTGATGGAAACGAATCAATAGACCCAATTGTAACTGGTAGTATTGTAGAAGTAAAACCTTTAAATGGTGCATTCCCAACACATTACAAAAATACAGGAGATTTAACAAGTGGTATGGAAAATTCATTTTTTAATGGTTCAAAACAAACAAGTGCAACTACTTTAGATGGTAGTTCACCAGTTCAATCATTTACTACTAATCCAAATACTCTTAGAGTTAATGAGAGTGGTAGAGGTTCAGGTGAACCAATATTAGAAGTAGAATAATATTTATATTAAAAGAAAAAATTACTAAAATCAAAAATCATTATATTTATATATTGAAACATAATAGGAAAAAACACTATGGCATATTTAGATAATACAGAAATTACAGTAGATGCAATTCTTACCAAAAAGGGTAGAGAAAAACTTGCATCTGGAGAAGGTCTTAATATCACCAAGTTCGCATTGGGTGATGATGAGATTGACTACACATTATATGAACCGGCACATCCAAAGGGTAGTGCATATTATGATGCTGCAATTAAAGCAATTCCAATTACAGAGGCATCACCAGATGAAACACAAACTTTAAGATATAAGTTAGTTACTCTTCCAAAGGGTACTACAAAAATTCCAAAAGTAGAATTTGGTATTCCATCTATTTCTGTAAATCAAAATAGTGGTCAAGTATCCCTTACACCAACAACTTCACCAAGTGGTAATAAGCAAGGTGGATATACAATAGTGTTATCTAATAAAAACGCAGGTAGTATTGTTGGAAGTGGATTATCAGGAGGAGCTAGTTCAGTTCCTACTTTCTTAGGAGACGAAATAACTGCAACTGCAGCAATAGAAACAGGAGCAAAATTTACATTTATACCTAATCCAAACGTAACTGCTACAATTGCAACAACAATTACAGTATATGGTAACGAAACAGGTGGTTCACAAACTATTCCTGTAACAGTAACATATGTATCAAGATAAAATAACAAGGAAAAAATAAAATGGCACAAATACAAGGACAAGCGGGAGTAAATTTAACACAAGAGTTGGCTAACTATTTACAAGCCAGTAGTGGTAATTTAACCTCAGAACAATTAATAAAAATAACCAACCAATATTTAAGTGGAGGTGATAAGTTAGGTGCAACTGGTGGTTCAATCTCAAATGGTATCTATAAAAGATTCGGAGAGTTTGACCAAGTAAATGGAAAAGTACAAGTTGTAACTACTGGTCTTTGGAGTGGAGATACTGGAAGTTTATCTTCTTTCTTTACATCTTCAACACAAGAAGTAGCAGCAAGTTCAAACTATTATTTAAATGCTTATGACTCATCAGCCATTTCAGATGTACAATTCGCAGTTGCTTATGGACATAAATTTGGTAGTGGTTCTATATCACTTGCAAATGATGATTCTTCAACATTGGCAACTAAAGCAACTTATTCACAATATAAATCAATTCTTTTAGAACAAGGAGATGATAAATTTGAAGTACCAAACAGTTCAGGTTCACTTCATAGTATAGATGATATTTATGTTATTAATTTATCAAGAGCAAGATATAAAGAAAAAATGGATGCAGGAAACTGGTCATTAAGTTTAAGTGGTTCTAATGGAATCTCTACATTAATTGATGATAGTGGAAAGAAATTCTCAGATACAGTTGGAAAAGCGGGTAGAGTATTTGATGTAGTAAGTGGTTCACTTAATCTAGGTTCAGAAAATGAAGCAACAATAGTAGCAAAATATTCAAGTGGTTCACAAGCACAAGGACAAGGGTTTGGTAAATTTTATCCAGACCAAGGAATTATAATTCTTAATCCATCTGCAGTTGAATCATCAATTGGTTCATCAATAGATAAAGATTCTAGTGATGGTGGTGTATTAGGATATGGAATTTCTGCAGAAGCAAAAAATCATTTCTTATTATACAATGCAATTAAAGGTGGTGGAGATTTTGAAGCAAGAAGAACAGAAAACGTTTCTACTTCACATTACTTTATAAGAGCAACAAATAGAGAATTTAACTTTTCTAATAATCCATCATTTGTAACTGGTTCAGATAATTCATTTGTTGAATCATCTTTTGAAAAAGACCCAAAAACATTTATTACAACTATTGGATTATATAGTGATTCTAATGAAATGTTAGCAGTGGCTAAAACATCTCAACCAATTGCTAAATCGTTTGATAAAGAAGTATTAATCAAAGTAAAACTTGATTTTTAATAAATAACACAGAACGTTTGAGGTTGCAAACTTGAATGTTCACGAAAAAATTTAAAGAATGATATCATTTTTTATACCCCACCACAAAGTGGGGTTTTTTGTTTCCATATATTTATATAGAGGAGTAACAATATTATGTTAAAAACAATTCCAAAATCAAATATAAACCAAAGAACTTTTAAAGTTCACAAAAAGTTTGTACAAACTGAGGCTACTAACCCAATATATGTTGGGGAGTTAGCAAGTGATGGTGCGTTTGAATCTTCTTCTGCAGCCACTACAAATGGAATATCTAATCATTCTTTATATGCATCAATAAAACATAAGTATTATAGAAATGATGGTAATATTTTTAATACATTTGGTAAATACAATAATTTAGGTTTAATTTCATTTGAAAGACAACTTGAAAATAAAATAAGAGTTATCTCAATTCCACAATCTAAGAGAGGTTTGGGAATCAAACCAGGTAGTATTGAATTATTAGATACTAATACGGATATAATATATAGAGATACTGCAGATGGTACGATTTCATCAGATACACCACAATATACTATAACTGATTTAGATTTTGGTACGGGAGACATAACAATATTAGATTCCGATAACGAAACCTTTACAGGTACTATTACCTCATTGGATTTAGAATCGGGTATATCAACAATGACATTTGATGGAGATACTAATATAGTAGATATTGTTTTAATAGATTTAGAAAATGGTATTTTAAAAACAGCAGCACCTTTAGAGTTTGAGGGATTAGATATTGATGAACCAAGATTCGGTAATGTATTTTACTCAGATGGTTTAATCGTTTTAGGAGATTCTACAAACATTGTTTCATACAATTTAGAATATCGTTCAACAGAAACTATAACAGAACAAGAAGTTTTAATTACGGCTAAAGCAGGTGAATTCAATTATTCACAAAACCCATCGGCGGTAGAAGTTCAAGTTAGTGGTTCTTATGATTTTGTAACAACTGAAATACCAAATGTTTCTCCTGCAAGAACAAGAAAAATAACAGAATACAATGATATTAAACGAAGAGAATTTTATTCTGGTTCGATTAATCACTCAATAAGTGGTAGTTGGAATGACTATCATGAATCATCATCGATTGATAAAATAGGTTCATATTTATCAACATACATAAGTACAATAGGATTATATGATACAGATGGTGATATGATTGCAGTAGCAAAATTACCAAAACCAATAAAAAATCTACCTAATTATGATGTAAACTTTATAGTTAGATTTGATGTATAATTAAAAAAAGTTATATTTATATAAAATAGGAGAAAACATTATGGCATATCAAATTTTAAACATTGATAAAACAGTACAAGAGGATAATTTAGAATTAACAGAAGAGCAATTACAAGCATACCGCGATTCTGCAGAATTAAATTATTACATTTACGACAGTTATGAAGGAGAGAGTGACATCTTTTCCGTACTTTTAGAAGAAAAAGGTGAAGAAGGTTGTGCAGATATACGAATCATTAAATTAATAGAAGAATAAAATTATGGCAGCAATATACAACATTAAAGACATAGACGGAAACATCATATCAGAGAATGTTTCAATAGAAGATATCAACGCTATTTTTGAAGGAGATGAAATAAATCTTTTTTGGGATGACGAAGGTTTAGCTGAAAGATTAAAAGATTCAGAAGATGATACTTCAAACGTACAATTAATTTCAACAATTGTTGAAGAAGACGAAGAATAATCTAAATGGCATCAATCGAAGATTTATACAAAGGTTCTGATTTTTCTAAACTACCAAACAAAAATGGAGATAAAACTCCTGTTGAATTGGATGGTGGTAAAGACCTAAGACAAGAATCAAAGTTAGAAAAAGCCAGAGGTGGTAAATTAAACCTTAAAAAATATTCAGATTCAATAGAACGATAAATTTCTAAATTTGAGTTTATTAATAAATCACCAATTAAAATGGGCATTCGTGCACATTCCAAAAACAGGTGGAACTTCAATTACAAGTATTTTATTAAAGGATGAAAACACCGAACAAATTTCGGTGCATGATTCCTTGCGATTGTTGGATTGTGATAATTCTTATTATATTTTTTCAATGGTAAGAAATCCGTTTACACGAATTTGTAGTGCGTTTGAAGATGAATATAGAAAAGGAAACACTAAGCATGATTTTGGTTATTACTTAAAAAATGTAGACCCAACCAATGTTTGGTTGTTACCACAAAGTTATTTTATCACTGCGGGAGAAACACAACATAAAAAAGTTTCATTTATAGGTAGATATGAGAACTATGTAAACGATTGCAACAAAATTTTTAACAAACTAAATTATATAAATAAACTTCCGCATCTTAACCGAAATCCCATATACGATAGACATTCAAATTTAAATCAAGAACAGTATTATAGTAAAATATATTACACAGAAGATTGGATGAAGGAATGGGTAATAGAAAGGTATCAAGATGATTTCAAAATATTTAACTATGACATGGACTTACCAAGGTAGAGTAATAAATGAACTACATGATATGCCAGAAGGTACACATGGGTTTATATACAAAATAACAAATGGATTAACTGGTGAATATTACATCGGTAAAAAACAAGTAACATCTACTCGTAAGAGAAAGTTTGGTAAAAAGGAAACTGCTGCATTAACTGATAAGAGAATGAAGCGTTATGAAATGGTTACCAAAGAATCCAATTGGGTAGATTATCGTTCTTCAAACAAAATCGTTAGTGGTTGGTTTGATAAAGATGGAAGACCGAATCCAACTTCTAATGATAAACTTGAATTAAAAATACTTAAATTTTGTGGAAATAAGAAATCTTTAACTTATTATGAGTTACAAGAACAGTTTTCACATAATGTATTGGGGGATGAACTATCTCTGAACGATAATCTTTTAGGTAAATTTTTTAGAAAAGATTTGGATATTACATAAATTTTTCGTATATTTACAATGTTTTATAGGTAAATTATGCTTTCACATCACGAGAAACAACAAGTTATAACAATATTAGATGAGGTATTAGGACCAGGTACATCTATGAAAAACGATGAACAGGCACACTTCTGTCCATTTTGTCATCATCATAAGAAAAAGTTACAAGTTAATATTAAAACACAATATTGGCATTGTTGGGTTTGTGATGCAAAAGGTAGAAAGATACAGAGATTATTAAAAAGACTTCATGTAGATTCTCGTAAACAGAAAAAGTTATTTGAAATCTATGGTGATGATTATATAGTTTACAATAAAGATACTGTTGATGAAAGAGTAGAGTTACGATTACCGAGTGAATTTAAATCACTTTTAAAAGTACCAACAGGTAAAGTAAAACCTGTTTATAGAAAGGCTCTCAAGTATGTTGAAGAAAGGGGTATTACTAAAGAAGATATTACGAGATATAATATCGGTTATTGTGATACTGGTATGTATTCCAATCGTATTATTATTCCTTCCTATGATTTGGATAATAGACTTAATTACTTCATTGCACGTTCTATACACGCTGAAGAAAAGTTTAAATACAAGAATCCACCAGTTTCAAAAAATGTTATTATGTTTGAAAATCAAATAAATTGGAATGAACCAATAACCTTAGTAGAGGGTGCATTTGATGCAATTGCAGTAAAAAGAAACGTAATACCAATATTAGGTAAATTTATTCCTAACAAATTAAATAATGCTATATTTAAAAATGAAGTAAAAAGTATCAATATCTTACTAGATGAAGATGCTCAACAACAAGCGTTACGTTATACTATGCAATTTAGTAATCAAGGTATTTCTACAAAAAATATAATTCCAACAGATAAAGATGCATCTGAAATGGGTTTCTCTAAAATTAATTCAAAATTAAAAAAAACAGAGGAAACTGATTTTGGTGACATCATATCACAAAAATTAAAAGGCATATGATTCATGTAATACCACATCATATTGGAAAAGGTTCATACGCTGCTTGGTATGATATTATTGATTTTCAATCATCAACTCAAGAAGTTACTTTTCATAAGTTTGATACTAAAAATTTAATTGAAGATAAAAATATTATAGATGAACAACCACCTAATGATAATTATTTTAAATTATTACAATCTCATATAGAAGAAATAAAACCAAATATAAACGATTGGATTGTATGTGATTTTCAGTATTTAAATTATGAAAACTTTCCAGATGCAGAGGTAACTGAGTTAGCAAAAAAATATCAAGTTAAGTTAGTGTTTATAGATGATGATAATTATCAGTCGTATAAAGATACTGAATATTTTACATATCATTCTAATAAATTTTATTTATTAGATGAAACTAAGGTTTTTAATTATTACAGATATAGAATTTCTCATACTGAATTTTATAAAAATTTAGATAACATATTAACACCTTATGTAGAAAATATAAGAGAAAAAAAATTAAATATGTTTATAGGAGTTGACAAACCAGAACGATTTGAGGTATTTAAACATACATATAATATTGGATTAGATAAAGATTCATATTTGGCATATAGTGGGTTTTCAAGTACATATTCTGATAATGATATATCGAGTGATTTGTTAAAATGGAAAAAACAACATATACCAAAAATATTAGATACACCATTTGAAGTAAGTTGTCATGGTGGAGTAAATCCAGATATACCACCATTACCATATTGTATGAATAGTTATGTTTCTTGTGTATTGGAAACACAACTCTTAATTGATATAGATGAAACAGAAATTCATTTAAGTGAAAAAAGTTGGAATCCTTTTGCTTCTTTTAATATTCCTCTTTTATTATGTGCATATGGAACTCGAAAATATTTAAAAAGAAGAGGATTTTGGCTTGCAGATGATTTATTTGATGTAAGTGAAAAAACAACACAAAGAGGCATAATTGAACAATTTAAATCCAATTTAGATATTGTAAATAATATGTCTAACTTAGAATTAAGAGAATACTATATGAAGCACATAACTCATTTAGATAGAAATTATAATAAATTAATGAATCAATCTTTTACATTTAATAAATTAAATTACATTCAACCTAAATTTAAAAGTAATATTTAAAATCATTTTATGGTTATAAACAAAGTTTACCACCTTGCAGATTTACACATTAGAAATCTACAAAGACATAAAGAATACAAATTGGTATTCAAAAAATTCCTAAAAAAAGTTAAAGAAGATAAAATTGAGGATTCCCTCATTTATATTGCTGGTGATATTGCTCATGCTAAAACAGAGATGTCACCCGAACTTGTACACGAAATATCTTGGTTTCTCTCCGAGTGTGCAAAGTTAAGAGAAACTGTGTTAATCACAGGCAACCACGATTGTAATTTAAATAATTCCCACAGACTCGATGTTCTTACACCTATTATCGAAAATCTTGGAAATGATAGAATTCATTATCTTCGTGATACTGGTATTTACAATATCCATAATCTTACTTTCTGTGTCTATTCTATATTGGATGATAAAGAAAATTGGCCTAAAGGAGATACCGTTGATGGAGAAAATACAATCTGTCTTTTTCATGGACCAGTAAACAAAGCTCAAACAGATATTGGCTATACCGTTTCTTCAAATTCATTCCAAGTAAATATGTTTGATGGATTCGATATGGCCATGTTGGGTGATATTCACAAACGACAAACGTTTGGAGATGGGTACGAACAAGTTGCTTATGCGGGTTCTATGATTCAACAAAATCATGGAGAGTTGTTAGAAAATCATGGTTATTTACTTTGGGATATACCAACACGAACTTTTACAGAACATCATATTCATAACGATTATGGATTCCTAACAGTTGATGTTGTTGATGGTAAAATACCTCAATGGGTTTATGATGAAGTTGGTGTAAAACTTCCAAAACACCCAAGATTAAGATTACGATTTACAAGGACTGAAGCTTCTGACATGAAAAGAAGAATAACTGAACTAAAGAAGTTATTCAAAGTTGCTGAAGTTACTGTAACTAGAACTGATACAATTGGACAATTAAAAACAAATCAAAAGGTAAACAAAAACATTGTTGGTAACGTTAAAGATGAAACGTTTCAAAACCAATTAATCAGAGATTACTTAGAAAGACAATATCTTTTAGAAGATGAGGAATTAGATAAGATAGCAGAAATAAATAAAGAACTTAACGGACATATTGATGATTCCGATTCAATGGGTAATATTTTATGGACACCAAAAGAATTTAAGTTTTCTAATATGTTTTCATATGGTGAAGATAATTTGATTAGATTCGATAAAGCACAAGGTGTTATGGGTATCTTTGCTCCAAACGCAAGTGGTAAATCATCTTTATTTGATGCATTATCTTTTTGTATATACGATAAAACGTCTCGTACCAATTCTTCAAAAAACATATTAAACAATAGAAAAGAAAACTTTTATTGTAAGTTTCATTTTGAAATAGATGGGGTTTCATATTTCATCGAGAGAACTGCTAAATGGACAAGAAAGAAATCTAACCTCAAAGTAGATGTAAACTTCTGGAAAGAGGATGCTGGCGTGATACAATCACTTAATGGTGAACAACGTAGAGAAACTAATAAAAACGTTGAAAAATACTTAGGTAAATTTGAAGATTTTGTTTTAACTACTCTTTCTTTACAAGGAAACAATGCACTCTTTATAGATAAATCACAATCTGAACGAAAGGAAATCTTATCTCAATTTATTGGAGTAGATATCTTTGATAAATTATATCAGAAGGCAGCAGATGAAAATAGAGATAATGCAACACTCATCAGAAAATTCAAGTCCGATGATTTTACTCAAAAACTAGCGGACATCGACGTTGATTTAAAAGAAAATAAAAACCTCTACAAATTAACGGATTTAAATCAAAAAACATTAAAAGATGAAGAAGAAGTTTTTAATAAAAAGATTATATCCCTAAATGAAAAGATTGTAAAGTTAAATGCAGATAGTGGAGTATCTATTGAAGAACTTGAAAAACGATTAAAATTACTCGAAACCAAACGAGATACAATTCAATCGGATAAAAAATCTACACAAGATAGAATTACCCATAGAGAAGAATTACAAATCACTTTAGATGAAATCGTTGATAAATTTGATGAAGAAGAATTAGAAGATGGTATTGGTAAATTAAAAGATTCGAAGGATAAACTAAGAGATATTGAATCTACAATTGATAAAATCAATATCAAAAAAGAATCTTTATATGAAAGAAAAGACCACTTAGATAAACACAAATATAATGAAGAGTGTGATATTTGTATGGAAAATTCAGAAACGATTCTACAACAAAAAGAAAAGGTAGAAGCTGATATATCTCAATATCAAGAATTATTTTCAGATAATGATAAGACAAGATTACAATTGATGTTGGTGATTGATTCTTTAAAAGGATATGAAGATGAATGGAAAAATTACTTAGATGCAAAAGATAAAGAAGATAAGATTGATAGAGAGATATCACAACTTATTAACAAGTTATCAACAATTGAAACTGAGGAATTACGAAATAAACAACAAATTGCCCAACAAGACCAACTTATAAAGGAATATTATAAGAATGAAAAACAAATTATAAAGAATAAAGAGATACGAACCGAAATACAATCGGTTAGAGAAAACTTGAATGTTACTAAAGATGATTTAAGAAAAGTAAATACTGATGTTCTTAAATTAAACGGTAAAGTATCAGCATTACAGAACCAAAAGGAAACTATTGAAGATAGAATTCACGAAGTAAAAGGGTTAGAAGAACAATCTAAATTATTTGATTTCTATCTAAACGCATTATCTAAAGATGGTGTATCATATGAGTTGATTGAAAAATCTCTACCAATGATTGAAGGTGAGGTAAACAATATCCTTGCACAAATCGTTGAATTTGGAATGCAGTTAGAAATGGAAGGTAAAAACATTAACGCTTATTTAGTGTATGGAGACCAGAGATGGAGTTTGGAAATGTGTAGTGGAATGGAAAGATTCATTAGTGGATTAGCAATTCGAGTTGCACTTATAAATGTATGTAATCTCCCAAGACCCAATTTCCTTGTGATAGATGAAGGATTTGGTACTTTAGATAGTGAGAACTTACAATCCCTTTTTATGTTGTTCACATACCTTAAAACTCAATTTGATTTCGTAATGGTGATATCACACATTGACTCGATGAGAGATGTTTCAGATGGATTGATTGAGATTAAAAAAGAAAATGGATTCTCAAATGTTAAGTTTTAGAAACTCTTAAAACATTTTTAGGTTTAGGTTGATTAATTCTTTGTTTTATCAATCGTTCAATTAATCCTGCTTTAGAATACCCATTCTCACAACAGTAATCGTGTAATTCCTTATATAACTCTCGTTTAACTTGTATTGTAGTGTATTTTCCCATAGTCTATATAATTCTATATAATATATATTTATAAATATATTTAGATAATATTTATATAAGAAAACAAGGAATCTTATATGGCTATTATTAAAAAATTTGCACCCTTTCAGAACCTATCAAACTTTGAAGTATTTGAAAATGATACTTTACCAAATTCTGAATACTTCAAAATCACAGAATTAAAAGAAACATTTACAGGTGGTAAAAATGGGTTTTTAATCGAAGGGTCTGAATATCTAAAAGAAACATCAGAAGTAAAAATAGAAATTCTTGATGTTGATGGAAATCCAATATATTTTGAACCAGGTAAAGGTGCACCTGAATATTATGAAGGAAACTCTACTTTAGTTTCTATTCATGTATATGATGATACTCCAATTGGTATTGGTAAAATTACTATATTAGGAGAATTAAAAAACTTTATTGGCCAAGATGAGGTTTCAACACCAATTCCTTTAGATTGGGATGGTATTTACAATGTTAAGTGGGAAAGAGAGATACAGGTAAATAAAAATATTGCAAACGAAACAATTGTAAGATTTTATAAAAGACCAACTGTAACCATATCAGAAATTGTAAAACCAATATTTAGTAAAACAATAAATGATACAACAGATACTGGTAATGTAAATGGATTCCCACTACAACCACCATTGGGTCAAAATTTATCACAATGGAGAGCAGGAACAAATTATTTATTACAAAGAACTTCTGGTACATGGGATGCTGATGTTGATGAAAATGTTATATCTATTCCATCACTAAATTATAATTCAACAATTATTGAAGTTTTAAACGATACGGATGTAATAGTTGATATACCCCACACCGATACAAATGGTAATGTTGCAAAGTTTTCATCAGAAGCATTTTCAGTATCATATCAAGATATAGAAAACGAAACAATAGGAGAAACTTCAATAACAGGTTCTTTTGCTAAGATAGATATTAAACAATTAAAAACTTTTGTTGGTGATGTTGCCAGAGTTAAAATATTTAGAAAATCTAGAAATGCTGTTGGTGATTTTTCATTTGTTCAAGAAGCTAAATTAGAATCACAAGAATTATTAAGAGATGTAACTACAACAACAGATACAGAAGTTTTTTATGGAAAACTAACAAATGATAATATTTCAAACTATTGGATTACTTCAAATAATGACCATCCAATATCAGTAGATTCATCTGTATTATTTAAAGCAGTACATATTGATTATAATAACGATAGTGGAAGTGTTCAACAATTTATAACATCTCGTTCACTAGAAATATCAAATGATGTAGAATATACATTAAATTTTAAAACTCTATTAAGTGGTTCAATAGATGATACAAATAAATCTGTAAGAGCATTTTTCAGCTCATCAGATTTTACACAAGATTTCCTAACAGTAAGTGGTTCGGCAATATATCAATCAAAACAAGATATATCTCAAAACATAATATCAACAAATACTGGTAGTGCTAAATTGGTGTTTGAAGTTCAAGGTGATGATTGGTATATTTCAAATATATCTTTAAGAAACGCACAAGATACATCATTCTCACCAGATGAGTTTACTATTATACAAGATATACCAAGAAAAACAGCAACAGAAACATTTGATTTCAGATTTGAATTTTATGATGTAAATAATAATTTTATACCCGTCAATGTAGTTGCTACAAAAGAATTTGATGGTGGTAATGATTTTCCAACGAGTGGTAAATTATTCACCTTTGAATCAGATAGAAATGCATTTAGATTTTCAAGTGGTTCTATTGGAAATCCACCATTCCAACAAATACAATTTAAAACATCACAACAAAACTTAACAGGTTCAGTAACATTCGCATCTTCCGCATTTGATGAAGATGGTAATTATATAGACCCAAGTTCTTATGGTGGTGATTATCCTGGTGGTTTAACGAGTATTACTCCCGCAGGTTCTATAATTACAATAGCAAACTTTAGTGGTAGTGAAGATGATGTTGTAGTTGGTTCTATTATTTATACTGCATCTTTGGGTTCACTAGAAGAATTTGAAACAGTATATAGATTAGAAGATGGTGATAATGCACCTCAACTTATAGTAACTTCTAATGCAAATCAATTTATATACGAACCAACAACTCTTTCACCAAAACCAAGTGGACAAAGTATAACCGTAAGAGCACAGAGAAAAAACTTGGCTTCATTGATAACACCAATTGAAGTAAATAGTGGAAGTAATAGACCACCACTTAATTTTGTAGAAACTGTAAATGGTATAGATACCTATACAATATCTGCAACAGATTTTTCAGAATCATTTTCAGCTAATTCTTTTGATGATGTAACTTATTCATTTACTGGTTCTGATGTATTTGGTAATTCTCAAAGTGATGAAATTACTTTATCTAAGGTAGTTAACTTTGATGCAGTTTCACTTGTACTTTCAAATGAATCAACATCTTTTCCAGCAAAATCAACTGGTGAAGTTTTAGGAAATTTAGTACCATCAAGTGGTTCGGTACAAATGTTCATTGGTTCTAATCAAATTACACACGATGATGAGTTGGGTGGTAGAACTAAAAATACATTTAATATAACTTCATCTATTGGAGATAATGTAACACCAACAGATACAACACCAAATACCTCAAATTATTCTATATCAGCTTTTGAAACAAGTAAAGATAGTGGTTCATTAACACTTACAATAGATTATTTAGCAGGAGATAATTCTACAACACAATCATTTGAAAAGATTGTATCTTATACAAAATCTAAAAAGGCAGTACCAACTGTTTTAACTAAAATATCTCCATCAACACAAACAATTAATTCAAGTTCAATAGGATATGATGCTCCACAAACAATGGAGGTGATAGTACAAGAAGGTGGGGATGAATATACATTTGATACACAATCATTAAGTGGTGGTGGTGATGCACTTGCACAAAAATTTAACATTAATGGTTTATTTGTAGATTCTGGTTCAATCAGTAATTCAAATACAAAGACATTAACATTTGGTTCACTAACCTCATCTTTCAATAGTATAATAGGTTCTGCATCACTAGATTATGTAGATTCAGAAGGAACATATGTAACTGGTAAAAAAGTAAGATTTGATTTAGCAGTATCTAAAATTGGTGTTGATGGTATAAATGGTGCAAGTGGTTCTAATGCAAGAGCAGTATCTTTATCTTCAACAAAATATGCAGTAGTATATGATGGTGATGGGGTTTTATTTCCAACATCACAACCATTTACATTAAGTGGTTCTGCACAAAACTTTTCAAATCCACAATTTCAATTTTTACAAAATGGAAGTGATATATCAGATGGATTTGGTTCAGTATCAGAATTGATAATACCAACTGATACAGGTTCATTACCAACTGCAGGTGGAACAAATTTATATGAAGTAAGAGTTAGAGAAACAGGAGGAAGTTGGGATGATTTTAATGTACTTGATAATATCGATGTATTCGGAGTACAATCGGGTTCAGATGCATTTACAGTATTCTTAACAAATGAAGCTCATGTATTCTCTGCAACATCTGAATCAGTAGTAACAAGTGATTTAGAAGATGGAGCATTTGAAGTAAGATTCTTTAGAGGAGCTGAACAATACAACTTTGGTACAACAGGTAAAACATATAGTATATCTGCAACTTCATCAAATATAGTATTAACACAATCTACAAACAGTAATCAAAGATTATTTACCCCATCATCAATAACTGCAGATAGTGGTAGTGCAACAATTGTAGTAACAGATAACAATACAAGTCAAACATTTGATAAAAAATATTCATTTACATTATCCAAAGAAGGATTAGTTGGTGAAAGAGGTGCTGATGGGGCAAATGGAGCAACTGGTGTTGATGCTAAAGTGGTATCACTATCATCAACGAAATATGCAGTAGTATATGATGGAGATGGAACATTGTTCCCAACAGACCAAGATTTTAATTTATCTGGTTCTGCACAGAACTTTACAAACCCAGAATTTCAATTCTTAAGTGCGAGTGCAGTATTACACGATTTCGCATCAACATCAGAAGTTACTATTTCAAGTTCTGGTTATCCTGAAGCAGGAAATGCTACTTTATACGAAGTACGAGTTAGAGAAAATGGTGAATCGTATGATGGTGTATTTGATAACATTGATGTATTTGGTGTTCAATCAGGTTCAGATTCATTCACAACGTTTTTAACAAATGAAGCTCATGTATTTTCAGCAAACTCAGATGGAGTAGTAACATCTACATTATCAGATGGTTCATTTGAAGTAAGATTCTTTAGAGGAGCAGACCAATATGATTTCGGTACAAGTGGTAAAACATATAGTGTTTCTTCAGCTACATCATCAAGTATTGAATTAATACAATCAACAAATAGTAATCAACGAAAATTCACACCAAGTTCTGTATCTGCAGATAGTGGAACTGCATCTATTATATTAACTGATAACAACACAGGACAAACTTTTCCAAAAACTTATACATTTACCAAATCTAAAAAAGGTGCACCTGTAACAACGATTGCAGCATCACCACAATCACAAACAATTACAAGTGGTAGTGGAGGTATAGGAACACCAACAGATATAACAATAACAGTAAATGAGGGTGGAAGTGATTATGGATATGATACTGGAGGAGCAATACCTGCAAATAAATTTAGAATTACTGGTGTAACAAATGCTACAAATAATGATGACGGAACAATTTCACCAGATACTCCAACAAGTTCAACTCCAGTTGTTGGTGATGCTACTATTAGTTACACCAATTCAGAGGGAACTGCATTTACAAGTAAAACAATTCCATTTGATGTAGGTGTTGCAGGATTAGGAGATACAGGTGCAGCAGGTTCGGGAGGTGCTGATTCTTTATCTATAAAATTAACTGCATCTCAATATGCTGTTTTATATAATGGAGAAGGAACTAAAACTGCAGTAGCAATTGTATTAACTGGTACTCATCAAAACTTTAGTTCACCCCAATATAGATTTTTAGAAAATGGTACAGAAAGACAAGCATGGAGTACAACAAGTACATATACAATACCAGATTCACAAGAAGCAGCTGCAAATACAACTGACCTTTGGAGAGTAGAAGTAAGAGAAGGTGGTAGTGGTACTTATGATGCATTTGATGAAGTAAATATTTATGGATTAAAACAAGGAACTGATGGTGAACAAGGAGACCCTGGTGCAGCTGGTGCAGATTCATATACTGTAATTTTAACAAATGAATCACATACACTTCCAACTACAAACACAGGTACAGTAACTTATACAGGTTCAGGTACATCAATTATTGTTTATAAAGGTTCGACTGAACTTAATAGTGTAACAAGTACACCATCTACAAATGAATTTAAAGTTACAGTTACATCAGATACTAATATAACAGTAGGTGCACAAACTGTAACTGGTAATCCAGCCGTATTTGCAGTTGCAAGTGCGTGTAATGCAAATGCTGCTAATATTGTATTTAGTGTTAATATCGAAAATGAAGTAACTATTCCTAAAATACAAAGTTTTAGTAAATCAATAGAAGGTGCTGATGGAGGTCAAGGAGACCCAGGAGATAATGGAAGAAGAACTGCACAAGGTATGGTTCATTACAATGCTGCATCCTCTACTGCTCCAACTGGTCCTGATGATGGTTCAACTACCTTTACATTTAGTACTGGTGTAATGAGTGGTATGAGAAGTGGTTGGCAAATGGGAGCACCAACTTATGCATCTGGTAATAGTAACAAATATTGGTATGCAACTTTTAGTTCCTTAGAAGAAACAAGTTTAAATGGTACTGCACTTAATAGTAATAATGATTTTGGTTCAGTAACCCAAGCAATTGGATTTAGTGGATTGGTTTCATTTACCTCAGGAGATGCAGTCACAGATGGGGGTGGTAATAATTTATCATTTGGCCAATCAGGTGCAACTTTAATTCATGGTGATAATATTGCAACAGGTAAAATTATTTCAACAAATTATGTGACTGGTTCTGGTGATGGATTTACTGCAACTGGTTCATTATTTGATTTAGATAATAGTACATTGGCAGCTCCAAAATTTAAGATAACAAAGAGTGGTGATGCAGTTTTTCAAGGAACAATTGATGGTGGAAATATAACAATAGGAACTGGAAGTTTTACAGTAAGTCCCGATGGAGCTGTGAATGCAACCAACGCAACCATACAAGGTAACGTTACTGCTACTGTTGGAACAATTGGTGGATTTGTAATAGGTACTAATTCATTAACAAATACAGCTGAAACAATACAACTTGTAAGTTCGGCTAATCCAGTTATTAAATTACAAAATAGTTCTAATGAAGATAAATTGGTTCTAAGTACCGCATCGGGTCTAACTCCTATTGGTACAACATTTACCACTCCTGCAATTGCAAATAATACAACTACTATAAATTCACAAACAACTCTAGCAACTGTTTCTGGAACAACTGGTGGTGCAACAAATACTAATACAAATCTTAGTAGTGGAACTGCTACAAGATTTCCAAACACTGGTACTTTGGCTGCAGCTGCAGATGGCCTTACTGCATCAGGTACAATTACAGTAAATAACTGGACAGGTACCAATCAAGAAATTGCTAGAACCACTATAACCATGGGGGCTGGTAATGCTTTAAATTATGCAGCTTTAACATATAGATATGGTATTCAAATATTTAAAAATGGTAGTACATTAATTCAAACAAAATCTACTCCAATAGAAACTGTAACATTTGGACCTGGTTCGACTACTTCACAAACAGTACTAAATCATCCTGCTGGTGCTGAAGCCTTTGCATATTCATTTACAGCTGAATCTGGTGCATATTATGAATTTAAAACATTTGTTGATTATATAAATGTTTATGCTGACTTTAGTCCAGACCTAATTTTGAATCGTAGTAATACCATTAAAATGAGACTTAATACTCCTAAAATAACTGGTGCTACTGCTAATTTAGCATCTGGTGGTAGTGTATCATTTGCAGAGATAAATCAAGGAGGACTTCAAGTAGTAACAACAGCTACTAAACTTGTAAGAAGTGATTTTAATAGTCTCGATGCATTTTCAGTAACAGGTTCACTTTCAGCAACTGGTAATATTACTGCATTCGCTTCTTCAGATAAAAGGTTAAAAGATAATATAGAACTTATACAAAATCCTCTTACTAAGGTAAATAAATTAAATGGTGTTACTTTTGATTGGAAAGATGGGTTTGATGATGTTCATGGTTTCAAAGGAAATGATATTGGGGTAATTGCACAAGATGTAGTACCTATAATACCAGAGATTACAAAATTAAATGAAATTAATGGTTACTATGGGGTAAAATACGAAAAACTAACTCCTTTATTAATTGAAGCAGTAAAAGAACTTGCAAATAAAATTGAAAAATTAGAAAACAAATTAAAAGATAAAGAATAATGGCATTACCAGCATCAGGAGAAATATCAATGTCAATGATTAACCTAGAAATAGGGAATAGTGCAATTACTCAGATAGATTTTGAAGCAATTGCTCTTGAATATAATTTAGAAGGACCCAATTATAGTGATGGTGTAGCTGGTCTTTCATTGGGCGAATTATATGGATTAAATCCTGCAGCTGGAGATTTTATTTTTTCTGATGCATATGGAATACCAAGTAACACAGGTTGGACTATCTATAATTATGGAGCTATTGATTTAAGTCCAACACCAGATGAAGGTACCAATAATACTATTGATGGTCTTAATCCATTCACTTGGCGTAGCACAACATATACAAAAGTATTTAGTCCTATTACACGAACGGCAACTGTTGTTGTTGATATTCCCCAATATGATACTTTAAATCAAGGATATAATAACTATCCAGGAACAGTAAGTGGTACAATTTCCACAATACAACCAGCGTATAATTTAACAACTGCTGATGTATCTACACAACTTACTAGTGTACGTTCTCAAACGGGAGAGGTTATTTGGTATGCAGGTAATGATTCAAGTGGACCAGGTTCAGTAACTCAAAATTTTACGAAATCAAGTCCAAATATAACATCAAATTTACCCGCGGGACAGGTAGGA
>Ga0228624_1000150_pt1 | contig 42282 bp, 32 predicted proteins | sample 29DmetaG_FD_182744 | JGI IMG/M metagenome (GOLD analysis project Ga0228624, IMG submission 182744) | Seawater microbial communities from Monterey Bay, California, United States - 29D | ecosystem: Environmental > Aquatic > Marine > Coastal | place: USA: California | collected 2016-10-10 | reverse complement strand
TTTATTTCATCGGCAAACAAATTAAATCATTGATTAAAGGACTATGCTATGTAAAAGAGGAACTTAATAATGAAGATATTAATGAAATTAAACAACAGCAAACTGTATATTCGCTTGCTTGGTGTCAAAAGTATAACTTCCCTGTAAATACACGTTGTAGGTTTTTAAATAATGCTAACAATTACAACTACATACCTAATTTTTGATATAATTTAAATTATTATAATTTAGATTATTTCTTTTCATACGCTGTCTTTTCCGAGTTCATCCTCGAAAGCCTTTAGCTTGTCAGCCTTGTCAACAGCAGCTAGTTCCTCAAAAGGAGCCTTCTCTTCGGCGCTAATAGCCCTCCACTCAGCACCAGCAATTCTTGTAACCTCAGCTACCTTAACCTTACCAGACAGTGCTACTTTAGCCTTATCCTCGTCAGAAGCACCAACAGCATTAGCTGTTGCTAAAATCCGAGCTTCAATATCTGCGCGACGGGACTCTAAGTAAAACATGTAGGAATTCTTGCCACGAGCCGGCTTTGGAACCTTTGGAACCTTAGCCTTCTTCGCCTCTAACTTCGTTGTCTTAGAACGTCGACTTGGTGCCAAAGCTTCACCAAGTTCAAAAGTGCCAGCTGCCTTATCCGCTTCGATCTGGGCGAGAATCTCGGGAGTTCTCCAGAGAATTTGCCATTTACCATCATCATCTTTCCCACGAAGAGGTTCATCTATACGGCCCATAAAAAGACCAAACTTTCTGCCATCTCTCCACTGTAGTGGTTTCCAGCTCTCAGCCTCCATCTTCGCGTGCATCTTGCAGTAGTCGCCTCCGCACTTCTTAGCAGTGCATTGTGGACCCATACCGAGGTTTCCATTTGCGGCAGAACCCCAGATGCGAGCCATACAGCGCTCTTCAGCTGGAACCTCCTTGCGTACACGGGCAGTTTTTGATAATTCTGCTGGGGCACTATAAGTTAAACTTGATGATGATTCATGTTCTATAGGTAATGTATGTTCAACCGGCTTCAGTGTTATTTTAAGCTCTACAGGTGTAGGAGATGTGGGAAGTTCAAAACGTGCTTTACCTTCGTAATGACTTAATGGAATAGACCCACGACGACCGTGATCTGCTGTTTCTCGTATTTTCACTAATAATTCTTCTTTAGTTCCTGATACACCTAAACCCATATAATTTGAAATTGCTTTTACATCTGAATAAGATAAATCTTCCATTTTATACTATAAAAAAAGATAATTTAAATTATTATAATTTAGATTATTTCTTATTTTGATTAAATCTGTTTAGTTCAGGTATATTATCTCTTGCTTGTAATCCAATCGTATGCCGCCTCAACACTACTGGTGCGCATTGCCGCTTGACGAGCAGTAGCTGAATCAATTCCCATAGAAACAAGAGAACTAACAATTCCGGGCTTTTCATCGACAACAGCCATACCGGCACCACCGCCAGGTGATGCTACTCTTGGAACTCCTAATTGAGAAGGTGCTCCGTCACGCATATTGGCGGGTATAGCTGGTATATCGGGTAAACTTTCCAAAGCTTGGCGAAGTCTCTCTCTCTCTTGGATACGACCGCGCTCTCTAGACTCGTTATTGGCTGTACGGTTGCCAAGCAAACGCATTAACCTATTTATGATGACATCTCTATTGATATCACTTCCGTCGCCTGGTAAAAATCCTAACCATTGTGACCTATGTGGAATACTACTTTTAATATCTCTATACGCAAATCTTAATTCATCCAGCGAAGATTGCTCTAAGTCAATTATCGTCCCGTATATTAATATTAATGAGTCCTTATTTTCTATAGTTTGGGAAATCATCTCATTAAATCCTTTTTCAATAAGCCTTTCTCTAATATAATCTATATCTCTTAATTGTAAATCAGCCATTTCTCTTTCTCTATCTCTCTCTGGCTCTCTCTGTTGTTGACGATGCTCAATAATTCTTTGAATTAGTTCTCTCTTACTTCTAGAACTGCTATCCATACCTTCAGATTCTGCAATTGCTTGTAATATATCATAATCATATCCATTTAATTCACGTTCCATTATATATACTAAAACATATAAAGTTTCTATTATATTTACAACCATCTTAAAAATTAATTAATCTTTCGGGATGTAACGAACAGTTAGAATATGTTAACCGGTCATTTTCATAATGACTAAATTTTCTGGGAGGCAATATACTCCAAGAAATATCTTTATCAATGAATCCCATATGACAATATACATATCCTACTAATGCAGAACACCAAAATGTATTTTCTTTTCTGGTATCACCAACATCTAATTGAAATTCAGCTTTAAACCAATCAAGTGGATTGAGATCATATTTATTACCTTCGGTGTGTTTTATACAGTCTTTAAGCTTGACATAAAAATCTTCGCTTTTTTCTGTTTCTAATCTACGATAGTAAAGATTTCCTACAAAACTTTTTTTGTATTCGTCCAAAACATGCTGTAAAGGTATTATTTGAACACCCCAAACTTTTTCACCTGTATTAGAATCAGGTATATCCTCATATGATGATTCAAGTATATAAAGACCTGTTAATTTCTCATTTATAAATGTAGGGTCTCTCAATATAATCGATATATGACTAAATTTAGAACCCGATCCCCATTCAATTAATCTCGAATACCAATAATTGCTATTATATAATAATATATCTCCTGTTTGACAAGTTTCCAAAAAAGTGTCTAATTTTATCTCTGCTGATGCGTCGCTCATATATATATTTATATAGTTTAAATTTTTAAATTAATATATAATCTAAGTTTAGATGGATTTATTAAAATTAAAAAATATATCAGCTGATTCGAACCATAAATCATGTGTAATAACAGACTTAGATGATATTACTTCTATTGTAAACACATTTGTCTATTGTTTGGAAAACAAGAAAAGATGTTTGATAACTGATAATACAAAAAAAATAGATAAATTGTTTAATGAAATTACTGTTGTTTTACATGGTAAAATTTATTACCTTAGTTGGATACATTTAATTATGACAAATAAGTATTTAAGCAGAAAATATAAACAAAACAACAATTTTAACATAACCCCCAATATTTTTAATATATTCTTTGTAATGTTTATAGATAAATATTATAATAAAATAGACAGTGCCTCAAAGAATCTTATTGGCTGCAAAAATAGTTATTTCGGCGTATATGATTCTTTCAACGACTATACCAACAATGTTGAAAATAAGTTATATTTCTCATATAATCTTTTCAGTTTTATACTTTATAGAATTAATGAAGACGATGATTACATTATGGGCAAATTATTTCCAGCAATTAAAATGGATGAGGACAAGATAATTTGTGATAAAAAAGCATATAAATGTCCTTCTACATTTAAAAAAATAAACGATACTTATTACGGTATTAAAAAACGTAAGGTTCTTTTTGATTTACAAGAATCTACACCATTACCCAGTCATAATCTAAATAAAGAGCTGGACAAATTCTATCTATCAAACATAATGTATAACACTTACATTATTAAAATTAAAGATACTATAAATAACTGCATCTTACAAAACCTATATAAATTTATTGTTAATTCCTACCCCTTTTTAGATAATACATTAAACAAAGTTATATATGATACTGATAATTATGATTATCCTGAATCTTCAATTAATTTATTTATAAATAAAGTTGGTAATAAAAAAAATATGATACTTCAAATAGATAGCAGATATAATACTTATATAAGTAGTATTTTAAAATCGATTTCGAATTATTTAGTCAAATTATCTACATTAAACAAAGTAAAAGTTATACCAAGAACCATAAATTATGAATATCATGGGCTTATGATTCATCTGGTATCTGAGATCTATTATATAATAATATCATTACTTATCTATTTACCATACACTATTAAAAAATATATGTCAATTGAAAACAGCAGTTACATTCATGCTAATTATATGTTCTCTAACTCAGAGGTTACGAATTTATATCAGCATAAAAATAACCTATTTAATTCAAATAAAATTTATTTACAAAGTATATTATTAAAGACATTATCTATTTTTACCTATGACTACTATGCATTAATGAGAACTAATGAAGAACTAGATATCATTCCGATAAAAAAAGATATGTCTAATAGCACCATATTAAATTTAATAACAAGGAGCCAAAAAGCTGAATTAGCAAAGACATTAATTTGGAATACTACTAATAATATTTATAGTAATATTAATAAAGAATTTATAGAACAGCCATATATAATAATTAATTTAGATGAAATTGATAATTCAAGTATTAATAGCACAATGAAAATATATAGTAAATGTGTATCAAATACTATACCTATTTTTATCAATGTGTTGTATAATGAAAATGATTTACATGTGAGCATATCATTTAAAAAACAACATAGTAATTTTAAAGAGGCATTTGATGAAATTATTAATCAACTTGTAAAATAATAGTTTTATATATAAATGAGAGACCTAATATCAGTTGGAATTATTCTTGTAATTATAGATGTAGTTTATTTAAGTCTAATAGGTGGACCTCCGTTTGTAAAAATGGTTGAGAAAATACAAGGTAAAGATGTTAAAATGAATTACATAAGCGCTGTTATGGCATATGTATTTTTAGTTGCTATGGCATATGTATTCATTATTAAAAAGAAAGCGACTAACAAAGAAGCATTTATTCTGGGCTTTTTAACTTATGGAATATTTGATTTTACAAATATGGCCTTATTTGAAAAATATGATCCAATTGTTGCTGTGCTGGATACAGTATGGGGAGGTATATTGTTTATGCTTGTAAACATTGTTTTTAATAAAATAAAATAATTTTAATATAAGTTTTTTAAAATTATTTAAAACAGATTATCACAGTATGCCGATGTAAATTTATCTCCATCATCTTTTTCAGCATGTGTAACATGTTCTTCCTCTTTGGTAATAATATTTTGGAAATATTTCTCTTCATCAAATAATAGTTCAGAAGCTCCTGTTCCAATAGGAACTTCTTGACCCAACATAATATTAGCAGATACTGATTGAATTTTATCAAGTTCGCCGAAAATAGCCGCGCGAGCAATAATATCTGGTGTTTCTTCAAATGAACATTTTGCCAAAGGACCACGATCACTTTTATTAATACCGTGTCTGTCGATAGACATCAGGAAACCACGATTAGTAATAATATCTACAAGAAGATTGATATGTCTAGAATTTACATAAGAACCAGCAAAATCAAATACATCGAAGATTTCTTTGGCAAGAACTTGTCTTGCTGCCTCAAGACCAAGTGTATCATATACTTCATAAATATCATTTGATATAGTTTTATAAGAATCAATAGCGGGATGAATAAGAAGGTCTTCAAGGTTGGTTCCGTCAGTATTAATAATCCATTTTGTTTTATTTACATATTCATTAGTGGTTTTGTTAAATTCATAATTATTGTGTTCTGGATACATAGAAACTCCTTTAATATTTTTAATACCAGTGAGAGTAATATCATTAAGAATAGTTTTCTCAAGAGATTTGAGAACACAAATAACATCTTCTTCGTCGCAACTCGCATTTTCAGTATCATCCTTGTCCTGGCTTGTAAGGTTTTCAATTAATTGAATTCGCATAATTAGTTCCGAAGCATTGTCGTCAGAGAATACACAGGAAATATCTTGCTGGTCGATATTAAACTTGGAAATAATAGCAAAATATATATCCGACATTCTAATATGCTTGTCCATCATTTTTACCTTATCAAGACTAAATTTGAGAACCCAGGGGCTAACAGACGTTTTTTCCGAAGTAACATCAAGTTCGGAGAACACCTTGTAAACTTGAAGTATTTGGTTATCATATTCATTAGAAGAATGATATTGGGGATTAGGACTATTATCGAAATAAATTTCAGTAGATTTAGCAAGTTGTTTAATTGTAGTAATAGATAGTTCATTAAGAACCTTTTGCGAATATTCTTTATTGAAACAGTATGGTTCATTAAGAAGGACGGTATTCATAGGTGCTTTAAGATTTTTAGAAACACTAAGAAGCTCTTTGAATCTGGGAACACCTTGATTTACATTAGCCTTAGATGCTACACCAGCAAAGTGAAAAGTATTCAATGTCATCTGAGTAGATGGCTCACCAATAGATTGAGCAGCAATAGTTCCAACAAGGTCACCTGTATGAGCAATTGATGTGTAAAACATTTCAGTTACGGTTGAAATAATCCAATCAAAAGCAATCTTATTCATTTTGTGTTTTGTTACGAGTAAATTAGGTGTAAGATAAAGTCGCATAAGCATGATAATAACCTCATTACTTTTATAATGTTCTGTAATAATAAGTTCATTTTCTAATTTATCAAATGTATCAAGAACGTAAATAGGATGAAGGTCAGATTTACCAATGTTTTCGAAATTATTATTAGCATTTTCAAGAAGACGTTTGAAATTAATAGGTGAATAAATACTCTTACTTGTGTCGCCTCTAAATACATTTTCGAAGTAATAGTTACGATTTTCGATAATTTTTTCAATATGAATAAGCATTCTTGCCTGAACAGTCTTTTTATTTTCAAGGATATCTGCCGCGACTTCAGGTAGATAATGATTTTCGAGCGTAGAATCAATCGCTAAATTATAAATTTCATAAATTTCTTTGTCACTCTTACCGATTGAAATAAGATTTTGACTTTCAATTTTAGTTCCATCAAATCCATCTTCACCATACATGAATTGAAGAATAACTCCATTGGCATTTCTTACTGTATGATCAGCCGCAATTCTTGCATCCTCCATACCTTTAATAAGTTTTCTTTGAATATAACCTGTCTCAGAAGTCTTAACAGCAGTATCAATAAGACCTTCACGACCACCCATAGCGTGAAAGTAAAACTCAGTTGGATTAAGACCTTTCATAAAACTACTTTCTACAAATCCTCTTGCCGATGCGCCGTCGTCATATTTATGGAAGTGGGGAAGAGTTCTGTCAGTAAATCCATATGGAATACGCTTGCCATCAACAGCTTGTTGTCCTACACAAGCAATCATCTGACCCATGTTAATATCAGAACCTTTTGAACCGGAAATAACCATGTTCATCATACGATTAGAAGAATTAAGATGCTTAAGAGCTACTTTACCAGTATCAGTTGTAACCTTATTAAGTGTAGAAAGGACTTGAATTTCAAATTCCTCTTTAACAGTTTTACCAGAAGTATTATCAAGAATACCTTTATGAACGTGTGATATTTTCTCAATTACATCTCTCTTTTTCTCATTTACAATTGCTTCCATTTTTTCAGTTGATCCCATGTCTGGGACAAGGTCACCGATACCTACACTGAAGCCAGATTTAAGAACCCAATTTGTAACAATATTTTGGATATCATCAAGGAACTGTTGAGTTCTTTTAGAGCCATATTGATTAAAGATAATATGAATAAGACCTTGTTCTGATGCTCCCAAGATATTTTTATCAAATACACCATTAATAACCTTACCTTTCTTAATTACAACCTTGTTCATAAATGATTCGTCGTTGCTGTAACTTTTATTAGACTTGACAAGATTAATATTTGGGATTACGAGAGAGAAAATCTGACGACCAGACCACATATCTTTTTTAAGAGGCGTGCAATCATATTTGTAAGTAGGAAAGTAATCAGGTAAATTTTCAGGAGTCTGACCTTTCTTAATTTCTGGTTCAGGAAGTTCACCATTAAATGAAGGAATATCAATCATAATATCCATAATTTCGTCTCTTGTCAAATAGTTATCATATCTTGTAAAAAGGTAAGATCCTACACAAGTATCCTGAACAAGACTAATAATAGGCTTATGTTGTGCTGGTGTAATAATCTGTGATGGAACAGACGCAAGTTCAGCAAGCTCAATTCTACTTTGTTCTGATTGAGGAACGTGCATATTCATTTCATCACCATCAAAATCAGCATTATACGGTGTTGTAACTGAAACATTAAGACGAAATGTTTTGTATGGTAGCGGAACTACCTCGTGCTGCATCATACTCATTTTGTGAAGAGATGGCTGACGATTGAAAAGAACAATATCACCCTTAATAAGATGTCTATTAACAATGTCACCATTCATAAGTTCAATATTTTTAGTGTCAATTACACTAAGAGAAATTAGTTTACCATCGCCCTTTCTCTTAATTGATTTCGCACCAGGATATTTATGATAACCATTTCTTACGAGCTTGGTAAGATAATCTTTATTATATTTATTTACTTTTTCAGCATATGTTAAATTTTTACAGATATCAATTGGAACTCCAAGTTGATTAAGTTTAAGCCTTGGGTCAGGGGTAATTACACTTCTGGCTGATTTGTCGACACGTTTACCCATAAGATTACCTCTTACACGGCCCTCTTTAGATTTAAGACGGTCGGCAATAGCTTTAAGTGGACGCCCACTTCTTTGTTGAGCTGGAGGGATACCTGGCAAGTTATTATTAATGAGTGTAGCAACGTGATATTGTAGAAGTTGATACCACTCATCAATTGCTTTTTTATTAGTGCTTTGGCTCATTTTATATTTAAGTGTTTTGTTTGTTTTAAGAACATCACACAATTTGTGTGTAAGATCGTCCTCCATACGAGTATTGTTATCAGCTCTAACCGAGGGTCTTACCGCGGGAGGTGGAACGGGTAGAACACTACAAATAAGCCACTCAGGTCTACACCATTCTTTAGTGAAGCCAAGAGCCTCAATATCTTCGTCGGGGATTCTGCGAAAAATACGCTCTACATCCTCGGCCTCATATAATACCTGTTGATCTTCAGTGTTTGAATCTTTATCTTTATTACGCCAAATAGCAGTTAGCTTACCAATTGATGTAGTTTCTCTTCTGATAATAGAGGCATGGCACGCACCACAACCATCATCATTTTGTTGACCACACCTTTTTATTTTTGAACATAAGCTTGTTACGGCATTAAATCTATTGACTCCTTTTTTACTATGCATAATTTTTACAATTTCTGGATTATTGGGAGATATAAGTAATTTAGAACACCTACAACATACTGATTGTAGTGTTTTAAGGGTATACTTAAGGAAATGAATGTGAAAAACTGGTTTAGCAAGGTCGATGTGTCCAAAATAACCAGGACAATGCCTGTTGTCAAGTTCATCTGTTGGACACTTCTTTCCATGGTCTAACACACCCATTCGGGGGTCAAATAATCCACCTACTTTGGGCTGATCCCCATCATAGGTTTCATTGGTATATACTTCAGCTACAGAACGACGTCTGGTTTCGTCGGGTGATAAAATTGAAAATTGGACTCCTCCAACTCTTTCAATATCAGCATTGTATTCTAACTCTTGAAACATAGACATATTGATATAATATATTGATTTATTTTTTTAAGTAATAATTTATCAAATTTATATCAGTGCTTTAAATAAGATTAAAATTTGATAAAAAATTCTCTTAATTTTTACATATTATAAATACAAATGGATAATCGTGACCACACATATTTCACCCGCTCTAAAGTTCATGGACAAAAAGTTCACTACGTTCAATGCGAAAAATGTGCGAATCTTGTCCCAGTTCATCTAGAGAAATTTCAGCAGTCAGCTCCTAGAAAAATCAAATTTGAGCCTCTTTCAATGTCTCAATCAGCTGTAAAAGAAACTCTTCCTAAACGTGTTCATACTGTTGAAAGCACTAAAGAAGAAGAGATTGTTCTAAATATTGAAGAATATGATAGCGATTCTTCATACACCGTAAATAATGATAGTTGCTGTGATACCGAAAATTTTCAAACTTCGGTTGGTAAAACTGACAATTCGCTTGTAGGTATGATTGTAAAATTGGCTAATAAACGTCTAAAACAAAAACTTGGTGAAGAACCCGTTGAAGAGCAAGAAGAAGAGGATTATGATGTAGAACCTTTTGAAAATCTTCACAACGATATTCATTATACAGTAGAAGAACGAGAATATGTAAGAAACCTAGATAAAGATGCTCAGGAAGCTATCTTTAAGAAAGAAAATCATATTATGGACATTTTGAAATCTGATACTCCTATTAGATTTAAAATCCTTAACTCCGATCTTCGGGATAGGGCCAAAGCAAATGTTCTACAAAAAGTTGATCATTTCTTCACACTTGATCCTACTGATAATGAATACCAGAAATTACTACCATGGGTAGAACAACTTGATAAAATTCCCTTTGGTAAATATTGCGAAGATGTAATTAGTAAGACAAAACCAATTAATGAAATTCAAGAATATCTCTCTAATACTAAAAATCAGATGGATTCTGCTGTCTTTGGGCATGATACCGCAAAAACTCAGATTCTGAGTATTATCGCCAGAGAGATTTCAAATCCAAATTCAGGAGGAAATAGTATTGCTATTCAGGGTCCTATGGGTAATGGTAAAACTACACTGATTAAAGAAGGTGTATGTAAAGCAATGCGTCGTCCTTTTGGATTTATTCCCTTGGGAGGTATGCAGGATAGCAGTTATCTTATTGGCCACGAAGTTACATATGAAGGTTCAAAATGTGGTCGTATTGTAGAAATTCTTTCGGAAACTAACTGTATGAATCCAGTTATCTTCTTTGATGAACTTGATAAAGTAAGTGATACGCCGAAGGGTGAAGAAATTATGAATCTCCTTTGTCACCTAACAGATTCATCTCAAAATAAGGAGTTCAATGATAAATACTTTTCAGGAGTTCCTTTCGACCTATCAAGAGCTACCTTCATCTTTTCGTATAATGATGAATCAAAAATTAATCCTATTCTATTGGACCGCATGACACGTATTAAAACAAATGGATTTGATAAAAAACAGAAGACTACTATTGTTAAAGATTATGTATTGCCCAGGATTCTTACTGAGTTTGGAATGACTTCTAAAGATGTAACTTTCGAAGAAGATACGATCCAGCGTCTTATTGAAGACCATTGCGATAATGAAAAGGGTGTAAGAAATCTTAAAAGAAATGTTGAAACAGTTGTAGCAAAACTTAATATTATGCGATTCTTGATTCCTGAAAAAGTTACATCCCAAAATGAGACTGTAACAACCGATGAAAATACAGTGGTTGATATTCTTTCCAATATGGTTAATACAGTAGTTAAAAAGACCGAATCTAGTGATAAAAAGGATGAAATATCAGAAACCGACCAAAAAGAAGACATCAAAAAGATTGTCAACTTTACAATTGATAATTTCAAACTACCTTATACTGTTAGGGCGGAAGATCTAAACTTCTTTCTAAATAAGAAAACGGAAAATTCTTCCTACGCCCACATGTATATGTAAATTAATACCTAAAATAAAAAAATAATTTTATTTTTATTTTATGATAAGTCGTTTCTTCCAAGGCATTATATATCTCACAATAATATTTTCATAACCGGTGTAGCATATAAAAAGAGATTATCGGTATTTGGTTGTAAATTATAAATTTATTAAAACTGATATCTTAATAAAGTTATTTCTATAACTATTATGAATGATCCTCGCCGAAAGTTATTAGAAGGAACATTAATCTACCAAATCCATGAAAAATCAGCCTTTACTGTATCAATCACCTCTTCAGGTATACCTGCTTCCCTAGTCTGTTCAAGTATCATAGGCCAGCGTGTTAAAAATGTACGTATCGCCAGCCTTTCAAATTCATTTTGGAACTCCCGTAGTTCCTCCACAATAGTATGAGAATGTGCACGAGAACCTATCGAATCTGGATTTTTTTTAAAATATTCTTTACGTTTAATTGTATCTCTGTAACCATTGGCTAGGGAACTGTTACCCCGGATGATTTCGTCCTTACGGTTTTTTATTTCACCATTAATCATGTCAGTTAAACCTTTGATTTGGGCACGACGTTCTAGAGTGCGCTGTCTTCTAACTTGACCTTCCCGTATTATCTTGTCACCCGACGGATTCATCATGCCACCGCTTAGTTTTGATAAGTAACCATTAGGTGCACTATTACTAATCTTATCTGACACTGATACCTTACGTCTTGCGAGGTGGTTTACAGAACCGCTACCCACTTGTTTAAGTTTATTAGCGTACTGTTGTATAAGTTTAGAACCTACAGAACCAGAAGAACTATACCATTTTCCTGTTTTTGGATGTTGTATTTTTTCGTACATGTATAATATTATATATATATTTTTTATTTATTTATATAATATTGTATATTATTCTGTATGTTTACCGTATTGACGCAATATTTCCGCGTGTTATATTACCTCTATTATTAATGAATTTTTTCTGGTCATCTGTCATACATATACATCCTTTGCTTGTGCTATAAGTGCTAGGACAACAAGCTGGACTATATTTATTGTAAGCAAACATAAACATACTTTTGGGACCATCTTTACGCCCATTTACAGATATATTATTAGTATTAATTTTATTTGGAATTTTTCCAGTTTCGAACGGTACTGATGTTCCTTGAGGTGTATAAATTTGTCCATTTATTAATGTGTGTAAACTATTTCTATTACTAAATTTTTCATAAACCGCTTTATTATACATTTTTCTTTCTTGAAATACATTAGGTTCAAATCCAATAGAATTTCTTTTCCCTGCTATAGTATTTAGCCCGACTGGTGGTTTATTAGTTAAAAGTGCTATTACTAATATAATAAGAGCTACTGATACAACTACAATAGTAAGCATATATAATATTATTACAAAAAAAATTTATAGTTAACTATGTTTAATAAAGCTAATTAAGAATATTTGCTTGAAGAATAATATTTTTATATGTGTTAAAAAGGTCTTTAAGATGAATACATGTAAATTTGTAATAATCATCCTCGTCACCTTCCAATACATTATGAATATTTTTGATTAAGAGCAGATACTTTTGAAACGTCTTCAAGCATTCGTAATCATCGTTAGGCAATTTATTAAATTTAAGAATACCTTTTACATAGATCATAAACTTATCTTCTTCTTGGCACATAAATGATGTAACCAAATATTTGGATAATTTAAGCCTTGAATCTGAATTTATCTCAATTTTACAAGACATTTCAAGTTTCATAAGATTATTAATAAAATTAATGGTTTTTTCATTATAATCTCTCATTTTCCAAAGAAGAATATTCTGGGTATAACTATCATAATAATGGTCCTCTTTTTTAATAACTTTATCTTTATCAGAATCTAGAATATTACTATATACTGCTTGGGTGATATCTTTAAAATCCTCATTTAATTTTCCCAAAATACTGTAATTGTCAATATTTTTGTATGGTGATTCAATTTCTCCCAACTCACCTTTCATCAATCCTGTCCAATTAACATTAGCATAAATGATATGTCCTTCACGATCCATACCACGCCTCCCGCTTCTTCCAATCATTTGAAGATAGTTATCAATTTGAAAACCAGTCGAATCTTTATAACCAAGAATACAGGATGACCTAAAAGGCATGTTAATTCCCAGGGCAAGACTTACATCAGCAATAACATACCCAAGAGTTCCTGTTTGAGCCAATTGCTGAACGATCATGTTATAAATAGGTGGCATATCAGTCGTGTAAATACCAATACCTCTCTTGAGACCTTGCATAAAAACATTTGTGTAAGCAACAGATATACTTAGTTTCTTACGAATTGTATTCCTAATATCACGAATATTATTTGCTGTCATAGGACTTGACGTGTTAAGACAGAAATCTGAATGCTTTTGAAATACATCTACATGTTTAAGAGAAATATTCTGTGTAAATTTATTGTATTCACTAAGCAGATTTTTTAATTGAACCTGTTTTACCTTTTCATTAGCATCGGTGCTCTTCCTTACCTGATTACATTGTCGTTTATAATTTTTCTCCCACTTTTTGAGAAACTCTGTAGTTAATGCTTCCCATTTTTTAGTAAGCATATCTTCAATAGCATGAGCTTTGTTACCTACAAAATCTGAGTCAAACTTAATACTACTTTTATATTTTGCTTTTTCACTGATAGCATCACGATAGCATTCCTCCGCGTATTCAAGATTTTCATAATGATATGGATAATTAAGTGTTTCAAGTTTTTCAAGATAACCTACAAGCTTTGTGAATATTTCTTTACAGTATACAGTATTTTGTTGGAATACAATACATGGTGTCAGATTTTTATTTTTAATTTCCTTAAATAGACTATACAAATTAATTGATTCAGTAATTGAATAACCTTCAATAGCATAATCATTTAGAAGTTCCTCTATTTTAGATGGGTGTTCAGATTTAAGTCTAATCAACTCTTCTTTCAAAAGAGTCTCATATTTTCTGGCATCATCCAAAGACAAACGCTTATTATCTTCTACAAATACATCTTTAATATCGAGTTTTTTTAGTCCTCCTTTAAATTTTTTTTGAAGAGCATCGTATAGAACCACACAATCATATGGAGTCATAGGAAGATTTTTAAGTAGGAAATCTGAAGTAATATCATCATTTGTAAGGCAAGAAATAGGATGAATTTTTGTCAATGAATTATTCATGAAAAGATGTCTTTGAAGGTTTAAAAATCTGGTCGTGTATGTAATCAATGAAACTGGTCTATCGCTAACCTCTTCAAACCATTTACGTAATTTATTAGGATTGCCGATAGTGGCTGAAAGAGCCAAGAATTGAGTATTTTTAAGAATTTTGACTAGTCTTTCATAATGATTTCCGAAAATAGAATTCGATAGATTGTGAATTTCGTCATAAATTACAATATCAAAGACCAAGCCGATTCCCGGTAATTTATCTTCAATGTCTTTAGGTGTGCCTACAAATACATTATCATTAGCATTACTATAAGTAAAATCGGCCGTAATAATACTAACAGAAGCACCAAACTTTACAAAAAGAGCAGATACTTGATAGACTAGTGCAGGCGTAGGGACTACGAATAATACCTTTTTTCCTGTAATTCCTGGATAAATTGATAGCCATGTTTTACCACAGGAGGTAGGAGCACATACGAGTGTAGATTTACCCTTATCAATATTTTTCAATACATCAATTTGCCAAGTATCAAGCTCCTTTTTATGTTCATTATAAAAGTCAAGAGGAGATAATTCATTAGAAAGAGTCTCGAATTGCATTCTTTTATAGTCGATTCTATCCATTTCTTTGGTTACTTTTTTCATAAGCTTTGTCTCTCTCTTTGATTCATATTTATCGGCAAGCAATTGTAAATAGAGATTAATCATATAGCTTCGTTTATTTTTACCAAAAGCAATATCCAAGAGCTTCATTTTCATTCTATCTTTTCCATATCGAGTTTTAAAGTGCATAATTTCGTCTAATGTTCCTGAGTCTATGTTAGATAGCTCATCAAAGTATTCAAGACGTTCAACATCCCTTTCTTTTTCAACATTCGAGAGCCTTTTACTATTTTCCGCTTTAATCATATCGGCTTTGGTTTTTTTCTTTTTCTTTCTTTCACTCTCTTCTTTTTTATAATTAGCAAATAGTTCTTTTACATCAAGATTTTCATGAGATGAAAGGTCGCGAAGTGCTACATTAAGTTCCTGTTCGTCTAGTTTTTCGAAACACAGTGTCATGTTAGTAATTTATAATGATAATTATTATTTAAATAAATATCAAATTTGTAAAATTTATTTAAAAACAAGGTTTTAATATAACTTATATATGTTAGGTTTTTTATTTTTTGTATTTATGATGGCTTTAATCTGGCGCAACTTTTACAATATTCTTGTGTTTGTCAACGGAGTTTATCTTAATGGAAAAGATTGGTATTTGAAGAATGATTTCAATTATAATTCATATAAAGAAATTTCCAAAGAAATTATTTTAGACAAAGACAGAGATAACAAAAAAGTTGTAATTTATGATTATAAATTCAGGGGTTCTGACTACAAAATTATTTGCGATGAAGATAAATTTACTACACAGCCTTACACAATTAATTATATTGATCAAAAACAAGAAACTACTTCTCTTAAATTACTAAAATCAACAAAAGATGATATTATTAGTGCTGAACTGGTGCTTGGTAGTATTAGTGATCCAAGTCAAGTAGCCCGTACAATTGATTATCACGAAGAAACACAAAAAATATGCGGGCCTTTGGGAGATTTCTATGAAGATACGGTAGTGACAACCACTAAAGATAATTTAAGATTATATATCAAAAATAGATTTTCATCACACGATGTAAGACAATTTAATATTATGACATCTGATGGAGAAGAACATAACTTATTGGAAAATTAGCTTTATTGTATTTAATTTAAATAATTATTTAAAGAATTATTTATATTATTAGATTATAATAATGGAGGGACAACAACAACACAGTGAGAGTGATGAAACACTTATAAACAATCACCGTCTTAACTCTAAATGGGTTGTATGGTACCATAATCCATCTGATAAATCCTGGAATAAAGACAGTTATAAGGATATATTGGAACTGCATTCTCTCGAAGACTATCTTGTTTTAAAAAATAGTTGGGATAAATGCCTGCCCTTGGTATCAGAGGGTATGTTTTTCCTTATGAGAAAGTTAGATTCAGGTAAAGTTATTTATCCTCAATGGGAAGATGTTAATAATAAAGATGGCGGTTATTGGTCATTCAAGATTGATAAAGACGAAGCTCAAAATGTATGGTTTAAATTATGTAGTTTTACGGTCGGAGAATGTATTTGTTGTAATACTATGGAATCACTACAAGTTAATGGAATATCTATCTCACCTAAAAAGAATTTTTGTATTATAAAAATATGGAATAATAATTATAAAAAAGAAGATATTAAGTTATTATCAGAAAAACTGTCTTTTTTAGATATGGAACAAGTTAAATACTCCAGTCACGTTAAAAATATTGAAAGAGATACTACTAAACAACAAAAATATAGCACATCTAAAAAACCTACCAAAAAAAATAATAATGGAAAAGTTAAACTTGGGAGATTTTAATAAACCTACTTATTTATAAATTTACCAATAGGCCATTAACTATATTAATCTTATTATATATAATAAGAATAATTAATTAGATTGCATACACCTGTGTCCAAGTTTTAGCATTTACTTCATATACGTCTTTTTTTTCTGTATATTCCTTGGCTATATCTGGCATTAATGGATCATCAGGATTAGGTTCATTTAGCAAAGAACATATTGATAGTAATATTTTACTTATTGTTAGTGCTGGGCTCCATTTATCTTTTAAAATATCGAGACATATATTACCGGCAGAATCAATATTTGGGTGATATACTTTTGTTAAAAAATTTATTTTAGGTGGTTTAAAAGGATAATTAGTAGGATATACTATATTAAGTTGAAATACTCCTCCTTCGTAGGGAGTTTCTGAGGGGCCAAATATTTGGGCTGTCCAGTGATAAATATTATCATCCTCTGGTTTAGCATTACAATTACAAGGTGGATTTTTTGTAATTTCTTGATATTCTTTTTTTAGACGATTTAAAGCAGACATGTATATTAAAATCATGACATAGTTTTAGGTTAATATAAAGTCTATACTTAAAGTTCACTCATTATATTATATTACATGCCAAGACTATGTCAGGAAAACGATCTTGGACCAATTGAATATAAAGAGAGATTACAAAGTATGACTGATACTAAAATTAAAAAATATGCTACACAAATGAAATTTAGATTAATAGAAGGTAATGGAATATCCTATTATTTAATAGGAGTAAAAGATAATGGTGTGATTTTAGGTGTAAGCAATAAATATCATAAATTATATACTAAACTAATAGCTAAAATATGTAGAGAGATTAACTGTAAAATTATATCCATTGAATTAATAGGAAGAGAAATCCAATATATGAAATTCACAATTAAATCAATGTTTGATATTAGCAGTATTTACAATTTTTAAATTTGATAAAACAATTTTTATTTTATAAAATTTAAATCCCATTGAATGCCCGTCAGAACTATTGAAGAACAACAAGAAGCATCATGTTGTGCTATAGTATTTATTTGCCTGTTGATTGCTATAATATTTAGTATTGAGTATGCACAAAATGACAACGAGGTTATAAAGAACAAGTGTAAAGATTGGTTTGTTCCATGTTATTCTATAGCAGGAACATTCATATTTGTCCAAATGTTGAAAAAAAGTTGTGAACAAAAAAATAAAAGTTTTAGGCTGGAGTCCGTCCCGGTTTAGTCATCGTTGTTTTTAGGAGCAAGACAAAATTTAACTTCTCCTAAATTAGCTACACTATAACGAATAATAATAGGATAATCATTTTTTATGTATATTTCAATATTTTGACATAAGTTAGTACATTTACTGAATAAAACCAAATATCTTAAACTAAATACTCCCTGAATAACTTCGTCGGGTGATAAATTTTGAATATAACTCATTCCTGAACCACCATTAGATTCCCTGATAATTGTTTGCTGAGTAACCCAATCATTGTTAATACTAAACATTAGTTCACTTCCGCTTGATTTAATTTCAATATCATCAGCCAATTGATTCATATCTCGACATAACTTCTGAAAATCGCCGGAAGGAAGTCTTAGAACTGACGCAAATTCAACAGGTGGAACTTCTACCTTTTCAATAAATAAGTCCATCAGTTTAAGCTCAAAAGTGTGTTTTAGATTTTTTTCACCTGTATCGATTTGTATTTTTAAAATATTAGGTTCATCTTCTTCTACATAAAATGTAAGAGTATCATTGGGAGACATTGTTTTGAGAAGTTTAAATAATCTCATCATAGAAATACCACAAACAATTTCCTTATTACAATGGTATTTTTCGAAATTTTCTGCTGTAAGTTTCATGTGGATAAGTGCTACATGAGAAGCATCCATAGCAATAATTTTCATACCGGTCTTATCTATTTCAATATTTACATCAGTTAATATTTCCTTTAATGCTTCTACAAGAGTTCTAAATGCGCTTGCCTGCACTGTTCTAATAACAAATTTATAGTTATCTAGATTTTCATCAAATTCACTTGTATTAATAAAATGTGGGGAAAGTGGTGGCTGGCTAACTTCAACCTGGCTCATATAGAATATATAGAAAGACTTTTCTTTAAATCATTATAAATTAAACGCACTTATAATGTTCTATAACTTATTAATAAATTCAGATAAATCTGAAATTTCTTTTTCCGATAAATATTCTTGAAGTGATTTATCTATACCCTTATTTTTATTTTTAATAGGTTCTAAAGCACATTTGAGTGTATCAACTTCATACATATTAAACTCATCATTTAATTTACAACTTTTAATTATGAAATCTTTTAGTTTATCAATTTGTATGCTACTTATTCGTTGGATTGATTTATCAAATGGAAGATTATTGTAATAGTATTTGTTCAGACTTTTCATATACAATTGATTTAGAGTAGACATAGTATACTCAGAGCTGGCAAATAAAAATTCAGAGTCACTATTTGCCACAAGTTCTTCATTAGATATGTCTTTGTTAATGTAATTAAATAGTTCATAGCTTCTATACTTATTAAATATCATTTCATTCAAAATTTTGTTTTTCATTTTACCAAATTGAAACACATCAGCCAGTGTAGCCGTATTTACTTTTATTTTACACAATTTATCCATACCTTCAAAAATTATTATACAATCTCTGTAAGAACTAAATAATCTTTTTAATAAATCGGGATTTACTTTACTAGTAATATCACTAATTTGAGACTCGTCTACATCAGAAAGTTCCGTTTTATCAATAGATAATACACCTAATTTTAGTATATCTTGATCTAATAACGACTTATAAATACTTTCTATATTAGACTTTTCATTTACACAAAATAAGTTATCACAGCTGTTATCCGCACATTTTATTTTATTATTTATATCTTTAAAATTAGTTATATCGTCTTCAACCTCTTTTACCAAAATACTAAATATTAATTTCATAATAGGTCTAATAAGAATTTTCTTATAATTATTTTTTATAACTGGATTTTTAATTACACTTTGAATGAAATCCTTTATATCAATAAATTTGTCTGATTGAAATATTTCATAAATTTTACTTTTAATAATTTGATACAACGACGAAATATAGTTAATTCTAATGTTATTAACAATACGATCATTGATAAGTTCTGACGGAATATTAGGATTTACATTAAAAAAAAGTCTGTCAACAACTGGTGTATCTATAAGATTGTCAATAATAAATTTAAATTTTGAATCTTTACTCCATATATTAAATTTAACAGATTTGTTAAGCTCTACATTTAAACCTGTTTCTAAAATTAATGACTCATATTTTTTTTCATTAAGGTCATCCCCAAATAATGCTCTGGCGGGTAAGCATGGAATCTTATAGTAAGATAATCTTGAAAATTGGACAATACTGTCCATATAACTTTGTAAACCAATATCGATCTCAAATTCTTCAATATTGGTTAAGCTCTTAATATTTTTAATTATTAAATCTGAATCAGTATAGCTTTTATCTGATAATATCTCTGTTTTTAAAACTTCAAATTGTTTTAATGTAATACGTTGGATAGGAACAATTAATTTATGACCCAAACTATTTTCTAATATAACAGCATAAGCATATCTTCCTATATTTATTAAAAGGTGTAACAATTTAATCCCTTTTATATCTTGAATAATTTTAATCAACTGGTAAATTTGAATAGGCGGTTTATAAATACTTTTTTTAATGGATTCCTTGTAGTCATATAATTCATTGTCTAATTTGAAATAATCTGTCTTTACAATAGAACTATTAAGTTTTTCTTCAGGTATTGAAATTACTTTTATGTAGTTTCCTGTGTTAGCGATAACATAATTATTTTCTTCTGACTTAAAATAGTCTATTATTTCTAATAATTTACCTGGCTCAAGATGCTTATTAATTAAATTATATGTTTCCTCAATAAGCTTTATATCGACAGGTTCTATAGATTCTAGACTTATAGATGGTATATCAGTTTTTATACTTTGAGGATATATAGGAATAGTTACATTATTATTTAGGTATAATCCAACAGCTTTATTGTATGAATCGTGGATGATATTTTTTATAGATTTATCACCAGATAAATTTTTCTCGATTGTGTCAATTGTTTTATTAACATCGTCATTAGTTATTAACCCCATGACGTTATTTTCAGAAGTTAGTTGGGAAATATGTTTTTGAGCACATTTACCAGTGTCTTCTATTTTACTAAAAATAGCATTTAAATAGTTGTGTTTTACAAGTAATTCATACTTATTAAATATAAATATTGGGTCATCCGAAAATGTATGAAATTTGCATAAAAGTTCATAATGACCACTGCTTGTTTTTAAAACAAAAGCCGTATTATCAACGCTATCAAATTTGAAATCATAATAATTAGAACAGATAAGTTCAAGAGAGTTATTAGAATGGTCTATATCTAAAACTAATACATTGATGTCTTTACTAACAATTCCATATTTTTTAGTAGTTAATAGTTCTACAAAAAATTCAAAATTTTTAAATTGATTAGATAGAACATACTCTAGGAAATTTTGATAAGGACTTTGAAGTCCATTAAAATCAAATTGATTATGTAAATCTCCTAAGTTAAGTTCACTGAAATTATTTACTGTAAGCTTTCTAATTATATTGTCAATAATTTGAGTTGTATCTATATTATGTAATATTGAAAATAGCTTAAATATATTATCATATGAGTTTTCTACACCATATCTTATAAAACAACCCTTATTATCACGAATTAAACCTGTCTCCGCACTTTTTTTCTCACCTGTTTCTATATTTGTATTAAATAAATGTTTCTCCATAACTTTATGCAGTAAACCATATTTACCTTCAGATAAACCATGTCCCCAATTTTGTATATAGTTAGTTTTTATATCTGCTTTACCAGTGTTAACCTTAAAAGCTGCTTCAACATTCATTGATTTCTTAAAACAACACGGCATATAATATCCCTCGGGATGCTGAGATTTGTTTTTCAATCCAGGTGTAAGACCATCTTGTTCTTTTTTTGCCGCAAAAAGAAGACTTTTATAAATAGTTGGCTCTGGGTCAGAACTACTCTTTACCCACGGTAAATACTGATTACCATCTTTTTCATAGTATGGTTGAAATTCCAATATATCTAATCCGTCGAATTTTGGGTCTGTATCACTGTGTGTTCTCCAACCTGAATTTATATTTTTTGAAGGTTTAAATTTAGGGGACGTTCTTTTGAATTTTAATTGTTTTAAATGTATCGGTTTATTTTCATTTAGGTCGAATATTTTGGGACATATATACCAATTATGTAAACTTGAATCCGCTGCTGAACCCCATTTTAATGCTTTACATTGTTTTTCTTGAGATAAAGCCTTTACACTATTTTCATCACAATCTATATAGTCATAGTTTGCGCCATCTTTATTTACATCATTTGCCGAATAAGCAGACAACGGTTTCTCATTTTCAGTATTACCCCAATCTTTTGAAATCTGGGTAAATTCATCATCAAATTCTTTTTTTTCTAGTTGAGTTAATACTTGCGGTTGTCTTCCTGCCTGACATGTTCTTGAATACCCAGTAGATTGTGTTCCTTCCTTAGACCAGTCAAATAATTTGGGATCTCTTAATTTTAATTTATTAAGAACCATACTGCTATGTAATTTATTGCTTCCTTTTGATAGTTTAGCATCAGTCAAGAGTTCATCAATAACACTTTTTTGTGTTTCTTTTTGTTTTATATCAGTTTCCTCTTCTTCTATTTCTAATTCTTCTTCTACTTCTAGTTCATCGTCAGAATCACCAAATAAGTCATCATCATCATCTTCTATGTCACTATATTCATCATTTTCTATGTCAAGAATATTTTGGGTTTTCTTCGGAGACATTTGTTTTTCATATTTTTCTTGATTTTCTTTAATCTTTTTATCATTAATATTTCCATCATCATCTATTATTTCTGATGTAAGAATCGAATTAAATATTGTATTTTTTGTAGTGTATTTCCTAATAATTAAAGCAAGTTCAAAGAATAATTTTAAAAACATGTTGACATTAGAGACCTGCTGAAGTGAATTGACATTTTCAATAAAAACCCCCATTTTGGTTTCACTTGGATTATAAAGCATAGCAGTATAATCAAGAGAAATATTTATACCTGCTGTTTTTTTATTATTTTCACTATTATCTACATATGAACTTACAATTTGAATTGCTTTTTCTCTTTCAATCAAAAACACATCTATGAGTTTTTTTACCTGATTATTATTGTCAAGACCTACTGAATTTAATTTATTTAAAAAACTGTTTATTGGTGTCATATCATCAAACCCACTTATTTGTTTATAGTTCATTCTAAATATTCTACTTGTCTTACCTCCACCGAGTCGGAGATATATTTTTTCGACTGATTCTTTTGTAATCATAGTATTTATTTTCTGGACAGGATCATGTAACTGAATATCATAGGTAAAGTCAATATTAATTTTTTTTATAATGCCTTTTATCCAAAGTTTACTATCTATATCGAAAAATTCTATGGGTGTGCGCAATGAGAATAATTCATCTTTAATTATCACAAAAGGATGTAAAATATATGAAACTTGTTCCAAGGTTTTATAATCAAGTTTATGGTCTTTATTAAATTCAGCATTATATTTATATGTTAAATTCGAAATTGTTTCTAATTTATTTTTATTTTGATAACTAATATTCGCAAAATTGTTTATCGTTTCATATCTTTTAAGACTTTCTGTTGAAAATACCGTATTAATAAAATTATTTATACTCTCTTTTACATTGCTTATCATATCATTGTTAATTTCTGGCAGAAGTCTTAAATCAATAGTAAATTCTAAAAATTCCTTTTTAAATAAATCAATATCTGCATAAATAAATTCGTTTTTATAAAATCTTACTTCAGATTCACTCGTGAGTGAACTGGGAGGATTTATTATATTTTGAATAGGAATGTTACTATAAATTTGTCCCGTATTTGTTATAATTTCAAATGTATCATCGGGGTTGGATATATAAATTGATCCCTTTATAGGTGATTCATTATTAACTCTGGCAAATTTACATTTGTAACTGATATATTTTGGATGAGCTTTTACTTTTTTAAGGTCATTTTTAGCAAATTCATAGCCTTTAAATTTAATCCATTCATCTAACTGGTCTCTTGAAATATCTGATACGTGTTTTTCTGACTCCTTTTCAGTAGAAGGTTTAAATATTTTATAAATTACATCTTTTGTTCCATGAATATCCCTGAATTTAACAAAAGGCATATCTTTGGATAAAATTAATTCATTAAATAGATTTCTAAAATCAAAATTAAATGGGAGATTGATTTTTTTTCTAACAATCATTATGAATTGCTTGTCAAATATTAAATCAACATTACTTGATTCTAAGGTTGTTAGTTTATGTAAAGTATCATTTATATTAGAATAATTCATTATAACACCTCTATTATCTAAATAACCATTTTTAATAGTATCAATTAATTCTTCGTCTTTTATCAATACTTTATCAATTCTTAAATTAGGGAAATATTTAACAATAAAATTAGAATAAAATTGTTTTTTATTAACCAAATCTGTTGAATCAATTTTTTTTAAATGTTTTTCAATATTGAAGTAATTATACATATAAATAGTGTTATTTCGAATAAATGTATCTTCCAAAGTGTTTAATAGTTTAATATCCGATAACTTTATGTTTTTTAATTGAAGTGGTTCAGAGTAACTGCTGTTCTGATTATCAGATTTATGAAAATAATACCCTATATTAGAATCAATTGGATATTCGAGATTAGTTTTAGTAAGATATTCATGTGTAAGATTATTATATTTGATATAGTTACAAATATATCTTCTAACAGCGTAGTTATCTATAATTTTAAGTTTAGCACTTATTGTGCTTTCATCTAACAATTTTAAAAAGTATTCAATTATCCTAAGAGGAACCATGTAGGATACTAATTTACTAATTAAACTATTAACTGAATATTCGCTTTTATTTTGCTTAAATTCTTTAATAATATTATACTTAATCTCATTAAACTTAGATTCAATAAAATCATCAGTTTTTTTACCATACATAAACAGAGAACTTGGCATAATTAATTCTTCCGATTCACTTGTAAGACTATTAGAAATAATCTGACTAACATTGAAAATATTATTACTATTAGATATGAAAATATTCAAAAATTTTAATTCTGTTTCTTTTTCTAAATTAAAATCATCCATCATATCTTGTGCACTGTTAAATCCAAGGTTTTTTGATAATGTGGCGGTATCAATATCTAAATATGGATCATTACCACTTAGTATATTATTACTTATTTCCGATAATTCGCGATTAACATCATCAGATTGATTACCTACAAATATATATTTTATTATATCTATATTTTTAGGAGATAAATCTCCTAACAGACTATCCCTTGTTGAAAATAATCTGGTAACTTTGTCGCTATCACCTATATTCTTGAAAATTAACTCGTCAAATTCTTCATTACTAATTCCTACATCTTTAGGAATATTTGTTGTAATTTTATCATTAAATTTAAAATATACGACTTTAACATAACCTGTGGGAGATGAGGTTTGAGTTAGTAAGCTGCTCTTACTTTCATCGCTTAAAGACATTGTAATATATATACATAAATTATAAATGGATTCCGAGCACAAAAATTCATTAGAAACTAATACTAATACAGACTTTTTACATGATAAGTCTGCTGAGATTGTGTCTAAATCTAAAGAGGTTATCCTTCAAGAAAATTTAAATAGTGATCTATTAAAAGTTATAAGTGATACATCTAATAGACTTTCTTGGGATAATTACTTTATTTCTATTAGTGTCTTGGCAGCAAAAAGAAGTAGTTGTCAAAGGCTTCATGTAGGATGTGTTATTGTTAAAAATAATAGAATACTTGCTACAGGATATAATGGATTTTTAAAAGGAGCACCCCATATATCTAGAGTTGTTAATGGGCATGAACAGTTTACAGTCCATGCTGAACAAAACGCAATCTGCGATGCCGCGTTCCGGGGAGTGTCTCTTGAAGACTCTACTGCCTATGTAACTCATCAACCATGTTTAAACTGTTTAAAATTACTTATAGCATCAGGTATAAGTGAAATAAAATTTTTACATGAATACAAGAATGGTTCACTGACCACTGATATGGCACTCGAAAACAAAATTAAATTAATTAAATTATAATTAAATGTTGTAGACAGATTTATTTTCTTAAAATATTATATAATGTCAGAAGCCCAAGCTGTAGTCGATGGTGTCGCTGGAGTTGCCACTGAAACTGGTACCTTAGTAATAAGTGAATTAGATAACTTAATGAATGTAATGAAAGATTTCAATATTATAGGGTTTGCCCTTGGTGTATTGATGGCCAACGCCGGTGCCGATTTTGCTAATGCTATCATTGATGGTATTATTATGCCAACCCTTAAACCTCTTATCGATAGATTAACTCCTAAAGGTAAAGCAAGTTTACGTATAGGTTCTATTGAAATTGATCTTGAAAAATTACTTCAAGCTCTCATTAAATTCTTTGCTCTTGTACTTGTTGTATACCTCCTTATTAAAGTAGGAATTACAATGAGCAAACCTGTCCAATGGGTATCTGTAAGAAGTGTAGCCGAAGGTGTATCAATGTAAAGTAACTAACTAGTTTTATAAAACATATTTTATAAAATTAATCTTTTAGTAGAATCTTATCTGGTTTAACAACACCGCAAAATTGTGATGTTTGTTTGTAGTAATTTCTTTCAAAAAACACTTTTAACAAGTCCTCAAGTCTGTTTTCTCCAATCTTTATTTCCATTGAAGGCAATGGATCTATAGAAAAACACTTTTCATCTGTATTTAATTTAGAATTTTCTCTAAAACCATGCTTTTCATAAAATTTACAATATAAATTTTTTGTTTCTTTTTTACCCGCCAGATACCTTTTCCCACCATAACCAAGGTCCGGGTCATCTTCTGTCATCCACTCTGATTCGCAATCCTCATTTTCAAAGGAGTCTTCAAACTCTTCTGGAGTCCAAAATTCAAATTTAACTATTTTATAAATTAATTCAGTTTTTAAGTTCTTTTTAGAAAAATCTAATTCATAACATTCACATAATTCAATAAGATCCTTTTTTCCATGAAGTTGATCTAATTCATCTATTCTTTCAACGTAATCATATTTATCTTTAGTATCACTATCATAATCTTCATCATCTTCTTCATCGTCATTACATTTTATATTATTGCTTATAGCAACATCACAACATTTACGACCATCATCCTCCTCTTCATCGCTATCATCTTCATCCTCATCTTCATCTTCATCCTCATCCTCAACTTCATCCTCATCTTCATCCTCATCCTCAACTTCATCCTCCTCCTCATCTTCACTATCACTATCACCCTCATCTTCCTCTTCGCCTAAAATATCAGCTGCTTCACTATTAGTTACCTCTAAAATTAATTTATCAAAATGATACTTGTAAGCCATACACATTATAAACATCAAAATATAAGATCCCACTGCCTTGATATTAGCTTTAGAAGCAAATGGATTGGCGCATATTACTTTTATACTTAGATAATTTTGTCCTTCATCTCTGCAGAGACAAGGGTCGTCATCTAACATACAGAAACCATGGATTCTATTTAATGGATTTGAATAGGTGTATCTTTCTTGTAATTTTTTTCTTCTATATTTAACTCTGTGTTTTTTCATATCAAAGTAAGAAGGAATACTCCTATTATCAACTACAAAATATATTAAATATTTTCTATTATTATCATTTGCTCTAATATCAGAGTCTAATTTGATTTTTTCATCATGTCCCTTTGCTTCAGTGTAATGTCTTGCAATTACTTCATAAATAAAACTACTATTAACCTGAGCGTCTCCTTTAGAAAGTTTACCAGGTCCATAAACAGTGCAGTTTTTTTCTAATTTAGATACCAACTGTCTAAGAGTAAATTTATCTAAATCCTTATTATATTTAAATAAAAACTCTTCAATAGTCATAAAGTCCAAACTATTAAGTTCCCTATATTTTTTAAGAGGATAAGTATTGCCTTTACCTAAATTAAGTTGTGAATTCATAATACTAGATAGCGAATAAACCATTTATTATATAGTATTATATTTTTACAAAGGAGAATCTGTAATTTCAGTTCCACAATAAGGAACAGGATTCTTTTTATAATCGACAGGCTTGTATACACCTATTTTAATACCTTTTTTCAATAGATATTTCATATTAGCCCAAAATTCTTCAGTATGGCCGACCGATTTTGTCATTACATGTGCTAATTCGTGTATAGCTACAAACATCATTGTATTAATTTCAATTAATTTATGATTTTTTTTAGATCTTATACAGAATACCAATTTTTCACCTTTATTTACAGAATAGGATGTATAGTTTGTATTAGGTAATGATTCAGATATCTTAGATGGCCTATATTTTTTTACTAATCTTCTTACTTTAGGGTCAGACATATTATTTTTTTTTAAATATTTTACAATATCCATTAAATTTTTCTTAATTGTCGCTAAAATATCCGCGGCCTCTTCTTTATCTTCACGATTGCGAACAAGATATTGCTCCTTATCTACTGGTGATGTTACATAGGTTAGTTCTGAATACTTTGATTCATAATGCATAAAAAAAACAAGAACCAATATAATTATAATAATTGTTAGTGTTATCTCGTCCATAGTTATTATGATTTGAGAAAAAAATATATTCTAAGAGCCATTAATTAAAACACAGAAAAAGAAAAAATTGATTAAAAATTTAAAGATAAAAATATAATACTCATTATATAACATGCCTAAATTAGACAAAAATCTTAAGTTCCAAATTATTGATTGGTATAGTGATGATTATGTGGAAGAAAAATCATCAAGTGAATCTGATAGTGACGAATCATTTAAGCCTCAAAAAGATAATTCTAAATATAGAATCGTTTTATTTGGTAAAGATGATAAAGAACAAACCTATACCATGGAAGTAATGAATTTTACACCTTACTTCTATATTAAGTTACCTGATTGTCATAAACGGTATGATAAAGCTACTGTTACAGTTCTTAAAAAATTTGTAAAGGCAAATCTATGGTCTAAATATAAAGATTGTTTATCGGGAGTTTCTATACTACGTAAACATAGCTTTAGAAATTTCGATAATAAAAAATTGTATAGATTCGCAAGATTTAAATTTACTAATCACAGTGCTATGAAAAAAGCTGTAAACATTTTTCAAAATAGCCAATATAATCAACAAACAGGAGATTGTAAACGTTATCCAAAGGAATTGTTTATTATGGGATTACCAGGCTCCTCGAATTCGAAACAAATTTATAGCCTTTATGAAAATAATATAGACCCTCTTCTTAAATTTATTCATCATACTAATATTAAGCCTGTTAGTTGGATCACTATTAAGAACGACAATTATAGTATTATTGAATCTGACGAATATCATACTGATTTTGTTCTGCAGACTCACTGGAGTGACGTTAAACCAGTAGAATCTGACAAGAATACGCGTATGAAAGTAATGGCCTATGATATTGAGTGTGATTCATCTCATGGTGACTTTCCATTACCTATCAAAGATTATACAAAACTTTCTAGGGAATTATATAATGACTATCTTAAATTACATCAACAAAACTCCGCTCTTATTTCACAATGTGATAAAAGTCTTAAAAAAACTATAGATAATAATAAAGATATTCTTGAAAATAGAGAAGAATTTGCTAATGTAAGAATAACCGCGGCATTTAAGAACGGTTCTGAAAAAATGGGTATATCTAAAGTATACCCTAAGTATAAATATAAACCGGCGACAAATAATATTATTATAGCTTCTAAAAAAATATCAAGTCTTCTTACAATTAGCACTGATAATAATTCAATTAATAGGAAGAAACATAGTTCTTATTGTATTGAAAAAATAACAGGAATTCTTAATAGTTCATTTGAAAAATTAGAAGGAGATAAAACAGTTCAAATTGGTTTATCTATTCGTAAGTTTGGTGATACAGGCGCGGATGTTAATTATATGCTAACTTACGATCCTACTGGAACATGTGATAAAATTAATACTGCTATTACAGAATCTTATAAATCTGAAGAAGATTTGTTAATGAGATTTAATGAACTTATAATTAAAGAAGATCCTGAAATTATTACAGGATGGAATACAGATGGTTTTGATACTCCATGGTTGTTTAAACGCGCCGAAGAATTGGGATTGACTGAGGAATTTAATTATATGAGTAGAATAGCTGATTATCAATCTGTTCTTAAAGTAAAGCAAGTAAAAGGTCCTACAGGAGAATTAATTAAAAAAGACTATGTAGATATTCCAGGAAGAATTCAGATGGATATGCTTCCTTTAGTTCAAAAGGGCTTTAATCTTGACTCATATAAACTTGACAATGTTTCATCAACATTTATAAATGGTAAAATTAAAAGCTTGGACTATAACGAAACAGAAAATGTTACAAAAATTACAACGAATGGACTCTCAGGACTGACCGTTGGTAACTATATAGTATTTAATGAAAGTGGTGATTATTTTGACACTAAATATGAAGATGGTAAAAAATTTCAAATTAAAAGATTGGATAATGCTGAAAAAACAATATATATTAATGATAAACTTAAATTCACCAGTGATAATTGTAGTAAATTTAGTTGGTGTTTGGGAAAAGACGATATAACCCCACAAGAAATATTTTATCTTCAACAACAGGGTCCAAAGGAACGAGCTAAACTTGCATATTATTGTATGATGGACGTTCTACTTTGTCATGAACTTCTGACAAAATTGTCACTTGTAAGTAATAACATTGGTATGGCAAATGTATGTCTTAATCCTCTTGCTTGGATTATTTCAAGAGGACAAGGTATTAAAATTCTTAGTCTCACATCGTATTTTCTAAAGAACAAAAATTACTTACTACCTTATTTATATAAAGATTCTTTTGATAAGGAGGGTTTTGAAGGAGCAGTAGTTCTTGATCCTAATCCAGGTATATATATAGATAAACCTGTAGCTGTTCTTGATTATGGTTCACTTTATCCATCTTCAATGATTGAAAGAAATCTTTCGCATGATTCAATTATAGGTCAAGATGATAAACAATATTTGGGAGAAGAAGGAGCAAAACGAATTAAAGATCTTGGTTATTTCGGTCACGAAGATGTTACATATGATGTATTCAAAACAACCTTTACCGCAAATGGAACTGTTAAAGGAAAAATTAAAGTAGGAGAAAAAACAGTAAGATTTGTTCAATATAGTGACCCATGTGAGGAAGGAGGTAAAAAGGGTATTATTCCTGAACTTGAAAGATATCTACTAAAAGCAAGAAAGGACACACGTATTAAAATCAAATATAAAACTGTTATTACTAAGTCAGGAGAACAATTTGTAGGAGTATATGATAAAGATAAAAAGGAAGTTAAAACTCCATCAGGAAAAGAAAATATACCAGAAGATGCTGAAATTATTAGTATTAACGATACATACAATGATTTTGAAAAAGAAATTCTAGATGGTCTTCAGCTTGCTTTTAAAGTAACAGCAAATTCACTATATGGACAACTTGGTGCTAAAACGAGTGATATTTATTATAAAGAAATTGCCGCTTCTACAACAGCTACAGGTCGCGAACGTCTTATTATTGCACAAGAATATGCCGAAGATGTAAATAATTATCCACAGGTGTTGGCTAATGGAGAGACAATATATCTTAAAAATAAGGTTGTTTATGGTGATACAGATTCAGTGTTTGTTCACTTTCAAACTCTTGATGAAAATGGTAAGCCACTTATAGGAAGAGATGCTAGGAAAAAAAGTATTGAGCTTGCTATTTATACAGAAAAACAGATTCAAAAACACAAGCTAAGGCATCCGCAATTTTTGGAATATGAGAAGACTTTCGATCCGTTTGTATTACTTAGTAAAAAGAGATATGTAGGTAACCTATATGAAACTGACCCTGATAAATTTAAAAGAAAAAGTATGGGTATTGTATTAAAAAGACGTGATAACGCCCCTATCGTAAAAATTGTATATGGTGGAATTATTGATCTTATTATGGGTGGAAAACCGGTTAAAGACGTTGTAACATGGACGAGAAAGATGTTGAGAGAGTTTATTCAAGGGAAATATCCCTTAGATACTCTTATTATTAGTAAGACTCTATCATCTTATTATAAGGAGCCTGATAGAATCGCCCATAAAGTATTAGCAGATAGAATGGCTGAAAGAGATCCTGGTAATAAACCCCAAGTGAATGATAGAATTCCGTTTATTTATGTAGATGTTTCAGGAACAAAAGCAGCAAGTTCAAAATTACAAGGTGATAAAATTGAACATCCAGATTATATTAATAAACATAAACTAAAACCAGATTATGAACATTACATTACTAATCAAATTATGAAACCAGTAAGTCAAATATTTGGATTATGTCTTGAAGATATTAGTGGATTTTGTAAAGATATTGCTGAATTCAATAACATTTATAAAAAACAACTATCAATGGGTAAAAGTATTAATGATTCTATTAAAAAGATGCAAGAAGCTAAGGCAAAAGAAGCGGGAGAAATTGTATTTAGGGATATATTAAGAATTGTTAATAATCGTAAGTCCAGAAGCACCGAAATTACTGACTTTTTCAGAAAATCCTAAATTATGCTAAGCACATAGGTGCGCCTATATGCTTCCAATTAGGGCATGGGTAGCAAGTAGGATTATCTTCACAATATTCCGACTGATTAGCCTCAAGTTTTTTATTTTTAAATTTATTGTCAATACTGCTAGTTCCTGGAGGTAGAGATAGTCTGGGATTTATATGGCGCGTTTTTCTATACTTTCTTGTTAATGGAACATTAAGTTTATAAGATACAAATTTTTCCTTTTTAACAGGTATAATTTTAGACAATATGAGATGAATGAAGTAAATAATTAAAATATATAGTAGTATCATTATATATTATAATAAAACATTTTATATGATGAACTGATTACAAATAGGACATTTATTATTCTCTGAATACCAAGTATCAATACAAGTTTGATGGAAATAATGCCCACATTTTATATTTTTTCGGCATATTTCATTTTCTTTATATTGTTCATTACATATGTGACATTTTTGTTCCAAGTCACTATTAATAAACACTTCTGTATTATTATTAATATCCTGCAGTGTTAGTCTCTGGTTACTCTGTTGATTAGAATTAATTATACCCTCGGAAATAATAGGAGTCATTGATATTCCAGCACTAATAGGCTGTAAACCAGGCGGATCCGTATCATTAATAATTGAATTAACAACCTCTTGAAGTCTATTAGAAATATCTTCAGAAGAACTATTCATAGAAATTGGAATAATAGCTGAACGGGTTGTAGTTTGAACTCCTGTTCTTGGTAAAATATTATTAAGTGTTTCTGGAGAAATATTGGTGTTGTTTTCAGTAATTTCAATTTCTGCTGTAATCTCCTCATTATTAATCATTGTATCTGATTCTCCTCCAGAATCTACTGATGATTCTGTATTATTAGCATTAGAATTTAAAGATGAGTTATAGCAATTAGTATATGTATTAAAATTAAAATTGAATACATTAGGTGCTGAATTACTCTCTTGAATACTGTTCAGTGCTTGACTGACTATACTATCAGCATCATTTCTTTGATTAGACATAGTATATACAATATAAATTAATTTTAAATACTTTAACAAAAAAAGTACAACTGATTTTCATTTTCAGAAAAAGTTTTAGAAAAATAAAAAAACCCCCCCCCCGAATATCATTCATTTTCATTCAAAAAAAATGAAAAAAACTAGGTTAATTACAAAAAAAACGAATAGCGTAACTATCGATATAATCGTCGTAATTAATTAGTAGAAAATAAAAAACGAATGTCATTCATTTTCATTCGTTTTCATTCGTTTTTTCATTCGTTTTTTATTTAAAAATAAACTACCTAAAAGAAATATAAATATATTATATATTATACTACAATATGGTTGCCTATATATGTGATAGGTGTGGATATTCAACTGACTTAAAAGGTAATATTAGGAGGCATTTTCTCAAAAAGAAAACCTGCAGAGTTATTCTTAAAGACGTAAATTTGGATGTCTGTTTTCAGGAACAATTAGGAGAAAAAATGCCATCTACGCTGAAAAACGCTGAAAAAGCACCTATTCATTCGAAAAAAACGTTGAAAAACGCTGAAAATTTCAGTAAAAAGAAATGTGAACACAGGGGTGATGATGACTTAACATGCATATATTGTAATACAACATTCCAACATAAGAGATATCTTGAGGACCATTTAAGGAGAAGTTGTAGAATTATTAAATCCAGAATTGAACAACACGTTCAACCCTATATAAATGCGATAGAAGAAATGAAAGTCAGTTTAAATCATGAAAGATTAATGCGACAAAAAGAGCAAGAAATTATAGAAGAACTGAAAAAACAAATAGACGTGTTGCTAAAAGGCAAGGGTAATGTATACAATTATAGTCAAAATATCATAGTTCAGCCTTTTGGAAAGGAAAACTTAAGTTATATACAAGATGATTATGTTAAAGAATTAATAAGTAAGGAACCAGCAACCTGTATTCCTCGTCTTCTTAAACATATTCATTTTAATAGTGATCATCAGGAAAATAGAAATATTAAAATTCCTAATAAAAAAGAACCTCTGGCGCAAGTATATAATGGAGTTCAGTGGGAATATCAAGATAAACAGAGCACTATTACTAATATGACTGATAGAGCATTAAATATAATTAATGAGCATTATAATATGGGTTCTAATAAATATATGGATTGTATTACAGCAAAAATATGCGAGAATGACAGACACTTTGTAAAAAAGATTCACAAAGGAACTGAATTAATGATTCTTAATAATCAAGAATAAGGTTAAATAACTTATTCAGATGATTCGGCTTCAGCACCGGATTCGGCTTCAGCGCTTGATTCGCCTCTGGCAGCGGCTTCGGCTTGTAATCTGGCGTTTTCTTGAGCAGTTACAATTCTGTGGGCTTCAGTGATGAGAGCCATTTCGTTTACTCTGTAGGCACCTCTTGATTGGGCGAGTTCGACGGCGCTGAGGAGGACGGTTTGAGCGGTAACGGTTCTTTGTTGTTGGGGGGCTTGAGTAGTTTCGGTAGTTTCTTTATTTACTTGATTTTCTTCTGACATTATACTCTTTATTTATAAAAATTTTTCTCATTTTAAACGAATATCGAAATTACATACAGTTGTTACCCATAAATACACGGTAAACTGCGTAGTAAATAATATAGAGTTCACTAAAAACTGATGCTATAAAAGTGTTAAAAAGACGTATTACAAAATTTAAATTTCCAGCACATGTCCAAGCAAGCTTGGCCGCTATTAAGGACAATACAATGTGTAAAGCACAAACCGCATAAAATTGGACCCAGTGTAAAGTATCTCTAAAATAATAACTACTTATATGAAATCCCTCAACATTTTCATCTTTGATCTCTTTTTTTTTCATAACTTATATTATTATTAGATTTTATTGCTGTTTAAACACTGTTGTTTTAATAAAAATGTAAAAAATATACAATGGTGAAAATACCACCGCAATCCAAAGTCTAACAAGTTTTACTAAATTACTATCGTTAGGAAATTCATTCCAAGCATACTTTCCAGCAATTATCGCACTTACAAGCCAAAATAAAAACACAACACCGCCTAATATAATTGAAACTATTTTCTTAGTATTAATCGGCTGAGAGCTTGTTTGATAATCCTTCTTACGGTCATATTCATACTCACTTTTAAATCCAAAACTATCTTGTGAATTAGTCATCTCTTAAATTATATTAATATAATTAAAATAATTTAAACATCTATATAGTTAATTAACATAGCAATGTAATATCCTAAGTAACATCCAATAATTTCTAATATTTTATGTAAATTAGAAATAATATTTTTATTAGATAAATTATTCATCAGGTATTTTATATCTGGTTTTAATTATCTTCAAAATTACTTATGAGGTCTTTTTGATATTTCTTTGTCCATTTTTTAATGTAAATTTCAAAACATGGTGATAATTTCATAATTTTTTCAAACTCCTTAAAAGATAATTTAAATTTAGATATATATTCCATAAATTTTGGTAAATGTTTAGGCGAAGCAAATACCGTATTAACAACAAGTGCTGCTAATATTTGAAAATTTATCATATCAATATTTAGTTTTTTGGATAAAAAATTAATTGATTTTAAATTATAATATCTATAGTTATATTTTGAAATTAATGCGGATTTTTCTAAATTAGTCATAATAGGTGTATTCTTAAGTTTTGAATTCTTAATGATGTAATTAGGGTAAACACTCGTAAAATATCCTATATATTCTGATATATACCAATTACCAAATACACGATCTTTAAACATTTGCGATGTAGTTAAATAATCATAATATTTAATGCAATTATCTAATTTATCTTCATATGTATCGTTTGTATTCTTATCTATAAAATTAATAAAATTTTCGTGAACTATAAATGGCACAAAATTTTGGTCAGCATGATAACATTGTAATAAAAGTTCATTATCAGAATCATATGAAAAAAATATAGTATTTATACTTTCATATAATCCAATATCCATATCTTTATTACCAAGTTTATTGATAAATTGGATAATATCATTTGTAGACGATTTTCTCTTATTCTTAATAATAAAACCCCCGATATATTCCATAATTGTAATAGTCCTTCTTAAATCACCTTGACAATAAGGAGTTAATAAATTTAATATTAAATCACTTAACCCTAAATTTTCTGTTCTATTAATTTTCCGCATTAAATTAATTATATCAAATTCACTTGGTTCTGTAAATTTAATATGAGTTACATCTTTTAGTAATGGAGTAACACTTTTACTTAAAAAATTACAAATACATATGATAGGATTTTTATTAACATATACATCTTCGGGCCTCTTTTTATCAACTTTCTTTAACCCTTTATTTATTTTCTTTAATTTAGCTAATTGTTTGTTCATATTAAAATTAATATAATCCGTTAGATCTGATGCTGAGCACTCTCTTTTTGATTCTACACCATCTACTTCATCCATAATTACACCAGTTTTAATATCTTCTTGAAACATCATTTTTATAGATTTTCCTGATAATATAGTATGTAATTTTTCAGAGATTATTTTAGAAGCTCTTAATTCGGAAGCATTAAACTCAATTGTATTGTATCCAGCTGCTTTTAAAATAATATGAGCTATACTTGTTTTTCCTATTCCCGGTGAACCAGATATTAATATACAATTTTTAAAATCTTTCTTAGGCTTTAATTCTCCTGTAAATACCTTTAACCAATTTTGTATCTTCTTTATATTTTGAGAATTACCAAATATATCTTTTATTGATGTAGGCTTATATTTATCAACCCATAATAGGTCGGACATTAATATAAATATAGTAATTAATCCTTAATACTAAAATAATTATCTATTATAGAATCTAAAAACGAATATAACTTTTTAATATTATTTGAATCAACTTTATAAATATAATCATTCTCTAACACATCTGTAAAAGATTCTGATATATCATTTCTTCTATTAAGATGTATTTGAAAATTATCAGGATATGTAGTTTTAAGTCTCAACTCTTGAAATTCTTCTGATATATCTAATTTAATAACTATAAATCCGTTATTTTTTAATATTTCAAATTCATTGGGAAATCTTAAATCGTCAACAACAATATTTTTATCAAAATCCACATTATTAATTAGGTAATTAACCCATACATTTGGGTCAATCTCCTTAACCTTTTGCGCAAAATCCTGAATAAGACTTCTGTTTTTTGTATTATCATTAAAAATTTCTTTAGCAAACTTTTTTACTGGAAAACCAAATGAATGTATTTCAAAGTTATATTTTTCTTTTAAGTATTGGGCACATGTAGATTTACCACTTCCCATTTTACCTAATAAAGCAATTTTCATATTAATTATTAATATAAAAGTTTTAATATCATATAATCAAATTATTTAGGCGCATAATTTATCAACTCCTTCCCAAGAATTACCACATCTTTGCGCCCAACGACATTTATTCATTGTTCCATCTTTTCCTTTATAGTAGTTTGTATCAAAATTAATCTCTCCTTGGGGAACTAATTTTGTTCCACTTCTGCCTTTTGTTTGGGGACACTTTCCGACATTGAACATATTTTTACATTTTCCATTAGGTCCTTTTACCCAGTAATCAGGGCAAGGTTGTATTTTTCTGGGCCATGTTAATTTAGATTGTTCATAATTAAATTCTTTCCAATTTTTGTAATAGCGGTAGACGATGTATCCTACAGAAATTAACAATAATGTTTTTGTAGTTGTATCCATATATAATATTAATCAAGAAAATTAATATACTGTATTAGGATTTGTTCTTGTTCCAGCACTTGAGATATATTTAGGTAAGTCCATAGGTTTTGGTAATGTGCTTACGTTTTTCTTATAAACTTTATGTTGTTCAATATTTAATAAAATATTAGGAACAGAATATTCTAAAACAAATGCATTTAATCTTTTAACTTGTGCTTTTAAATTCTCAGGACTATTTTGCCCATGTTGTAAATAAATAGATTTCATAATAATTATTAATTGATTATGATCTTGATCGCCTATTACGTGTTTATTTCCTGATTGTAAATATACATGATATTTCATTAGTTTTTGAACATGTTCTATATTTATTTTTGAAAAGAAATAATATTGAAGCGGATTTCCTTCATAAATATGAGATAAATAATCTACATTATAATCTTTAATACCTAAATTACTCTCATTGAAAAGAGGAATTTTAGAATTTTTTTCATATTTACCAGTTATATCAATTCTGCCATTTTTAAGACTTGTAACTGTTTGTTGTTTTTGACGTTGGTATTTGAATAATTTAGTAACTGCTGTTTTCATTTAATATTATCATAGAATTTTAAATTTAATTATGTTTTTATTATGTAATTAAAATATTTTATTTATTCATAAAAATCATATATAACCCCCTATGATTATATAAAATATAATCAAGTTCCTTATATTATATTTTATATTTTGTATAACTGACGAGAATGATTATCTTAAATTATTCAAATGCTTTTATAATTTGACTCATTGCTAAAACTAAAGAATCTACTGTGTTTCTTAGACTCTCCACATTTTGTTCAGCCCTTTTTAATTTATTATGTGTTTGTTCTCTCCAAGCTTTATCTGCGGTAGTAGTTGTAGCATCTGTTCCTAATGCTTGGTCAGAATTTTCATTAATTTCATCTCCTGGTTCAGCATTAAGTTCTATAACCGAAAGAGTTTTAATTGCCTCGCTGACAGCTAATTTTGTGCTTGCTATTGCTTTACCTTTCCATTCTCCTTCTTCTACATCACCTTTAAGTGAACCAGTAATGTTTCCAGTAACATCGCCTATAAGGTCGCCAGTTACATTACCAGTAACATCTCCTAATAAATTTCCAGTTACATTGCCAGTAAGATCTCCCGTAACATCTCCCGTAATATCTCCTGTAACATCTCCTAATAAATTTCCAGTTACATTGCCAGTAAGATCTCCTGTAACATCTCCTGTAACATCTCCCGTAATATCTCCTGTTAGATTACCAGTAACATTACCAGTAACATTACCAGTAAGATTAGCTTCAACTGTATTAGCTATTATATTTCCATTTACATGTAGTTTTTCTGTTGGAGAAGTGGTTCCGATACCTAATTTATTATCGGTTATTCGCATTATCTCAGCAGACTCATTTTTAAATTTTATACATTCTGAATTAGAAGCTCCTAATTCTTTAACAATATTACTATTAAGATTGAATGGAAGTATACTGTCATAAAGTTCTGACACTTGAGAGGCGCTTATTGTAGAATTAAAAATATATATCTCCTGCATGTCACCGTCAAAATGTTCATTTGTGCCAAAATGTCCTATTCCCAATTTAAATTTAGTTTTAAAACTCGTGTAAGGACTACTAAGTGAAGCATCTTCTGATTGAGTAAATTTAAATACGCCGTCTACATATATCTTATAATCAGTATTGTTGGGTCCCGAAAATGGAGTTTGTGCTGAAACAACTATATGATGCCATGTATCATTTTGAAAATATTGAGAACCATCACCATTAATATTACCACTGCCATCTGTAGTCTCATTACTATTACTCAAAGAAATTGAAGAACCACTATTATATATTTTTACATATCTATTATTAGAGGTAGTTCCTCCTGTTCCTGTAGGACTACTAAAAAGATACATATTTTGTGTAACATCACTTGAGCGAAATTTAAAAGAATAAGATACTACATTTCCCGATGCTGTTCTCTCATTATAAATAGTATTTGTACTTACTCCATCAAAGCTTATAGAATTTCCAATACTTTGTGTTAAAACATCAATTGAACTGTTGTCATTTTTAATTAAATTAGTGGATAAATCTTTTAATTCACTACCGTCTCCATAATATTTTCCTGACAGGCTTAATGTTGAATCAATAACAGTTGCTCCAGATATACTTAATGTTGAATTAATAATAGTTGCCCCACTGGTTCTTAATGTCCCAACTACATCTAATGTATGTCCTGGTGAAATTGTTCCTATACCTAATTTATTATCTGTAATTCTCATAATTTCAGTTGACTCATTTTTAAATTTAATAAATTCTGAAGATGTAGTTGCCAATGAATGGACAAGACTATTATTGAGAGAAAACGGAAGTATATTATTGTAAAGATCAGTTGCTTCAGAATTAGTAATCGTTGAATTAAAAATATATAGTTCTTGAATTTCGCCATCAAGGTGTCCATTATTGCCGTCGTGTCCTATACCTAATTTAAATTTAGTTTGAAAACTTGTATAAGGACTACTAAGTGAAGCATCTTCTGATTGAGTAAACTTATAGACTCCGTCTACATATATTTTATAATCAGTCGTGCTCGGTCCTGAAAAAGGAGTTTGTGCAGAAATAACTACATGGTGAAGAGTATCATTCTGGAAATATTGAGTGCCATCACCATTAATATTACCACTGCCGTCTGTAGTCTCATTGCTATTACTCAAAGAAATTGAAGAACCACTATTATATATTTTTACATATCTATTATTAGATGTAGTTCCTCCTGTTCCTGTAGGACTGCTGAAAAGATATGCTGTTTGCGTAGCATTTGTCATCTTAAATCTAAAAGAGTATGAAACTATATTTCCCGAAGATGTTCTCTCATCATATACACTATTTGTACTTACTCCATCAAAACTTATTGAGTTGCCAACTGTCTTTGTCAATATATCAACAGAACTATTGTCATTTGATATTAAATTGGTTGATAAACTAGTTAATTCACTGCCATCTCCATAGTATTTACCGGATATACTTAATGTCGAATTGATTGTTGTTGCGCTGGTTATACTTAGCGTAGAATTTAAAGTTGTTGCTCCCGTGACATCAAGAGTTGTATCCAAAGTTACTGCACCGGTGGCTCTGAATGTTCCATTTACATCTAATTTATTCGTAGGAGTATTAGTTCCAATACCAATGTTAGCGCCATGAGGCTGTGAATTATCTCCATCAGGCCCACCTCCTGCTCCCACTATAGTCAAAGCATCTACCATTTGCTCGTCATCTTTAATTCTAAATTTCAGACCCCATATATCTGCTGTTAAATCACTAGTTGTATTATCAGTATCAAGCACATCTCTTTCCTTAAGATAATAATCTATAGTTGCCGCTTCTTGAATTGAACCACTGTTTGACGCATCACCTCCGTTCTCAGCATTGAGACTAATTCTTCCCCCAAAACCGATATTTGCTGTATTATCATCAGTAGTAGAAGTTATTTTAACAATAGTATTGACACTTGATTTATCAGCAAATATATCCTGGATATCAAGGGCTGCTGATGCTGATACAACACCTATCCCAGCATTTGTAACTAAAATATCTTGTGATTTTATGGTGTTGGCTCCTATATCAATATCTCCAAAATTACTTGATATAGAGCCTGAATCAAGAGTCCCAACAGTAGTTAAGGACGACGTTACTACACCCGAACCTAAAGTATTATTACTCAATACTGAATTTCCATCAATCTGATATTCATCTCCCGAAACAATATTAATACCAGTATTATTGATAGTTGTCATTAATGTTCCATCTTCTTT
>Ga0228624_1000149_pt1 | contig 42443 bp, 41 predicted proteins | sample 29DmetaG_FD_182744 | JGI IMG/M metagenome (GOLD analysis project Ga0228624, IMG submission 182744) | Seawater microbial communities from Monterey Bay, California, United States - 29D | ecosystem: Environmental > Aquatic > Marine > Coastal | place: USA: California | collected 2016-10-10 | reverse complement strand
TTCTTCTAGAGTAATATATGGAGATAACGCAACAGGTACAGATTCTATAACTGGAGCACAATTGAATCCAGAAGGTCATTTAAAAAGTGGATTTTATAGAGTCGCTAAGGCAGATTCAACAATACCCAATGCTACATCTGTAAATTTTGTTTTACACACATCATATAGTACTGTAGGTAATACAGCAGGTTTTGATTTAGCAAGTAATGACAAACAAGACAGTGATCTATATTTTAGATCTGCTACAGGTGGAGGAAGAGGTGACTGGCAAACTATTTATACATCAAGAAACTTTACTGACTCAAGTGCTAATTGGAATGAGGCTTACGGATGGGGTAACCATGCTGACGGTGGATATCTTACATCTCTACCTACTCATGGTCATGAAACTATTCAAGCAGAATCAACATATTCAATAGACGTAAAAGATCATGGAGGTCATACTTGGTTTAGAAATGCTTCAAATCAATGGACTTTTCAAGCAGGATCTAGTGGCGATGATTGGACACAAACATTTACTCATTACTTACCAAATAGAACTACTGCCAATGCTCTAATGATGGAGATTGGGCAAAGATCCTCTAATGCTGTTGATGGTAGTTATAAAGGTGTTAGAATTGTAAAATACGCTTCAAGTAAAGTTGTTGACGGTCATTTACAAGTTGGAACTATTTCTATAACAGACGGATCATCAGATAATTGGAATACAGCCTACGGTTGGGGTAACCATGCAAATGCAGGATATAAAACCACAGATAACGACACTATCTTTAATGGTGGTACAGTAACTAATGCGATTATAGCACCAAGACTAGGATTAACTAATAATGCAGAGGATACCACAGAAAATAGAATAACAGTTTACGACAGTGGAACTACATCATATGGTATGATGCTATGGAACGCAAACGGAACTAGTAGTGATTGGGCAACAATGATATATGGCCCAAACCAAAGCAATAGAAGAATTTCTTTTGGTAAAGCAAATGCAGATTTTGCAAAAGGTCACTCAGGTGTAGATGAATTAGCATGGTTAGACTTAGATAATGGTAATTACTTTACTGATGGTAATATTTATCCAGGAGGCTCAACTACTAAATATGTAAGTACAGGTAGAATAGACAATTGGAATACAGCATACGGTTGGGGTAATCATGCTGATGCAGGTTATATTACAAGTATACCTATAAATAGTAAATATATAAGAAGTGATGTTGATGATGAGGCAACAGGGAAAATTAATTTTGCCTATCAGGTTGCTGACTTTAATGATATTAATGGAGGTCTTGGTGTTACACCTTTTAAGGGTGCTTTCCAAGCAAAAAACAGACCTGGTTCTGGTAATTATGCAACAGGTTTAGAATTTACATATCATGACAGTAAAGCAAGAACACAATTTGCAGCAGCAAGTTCTGGCAACAACAACACTGGAGAATTATATGTAAGATCTGAGAAATGGGGAGAAGATAAAGTCTGGAGTGATTGGTGGAAAATATTACACACTGGTAACTCAAATACAAGTAACTGGGACACTGCACATGGTTGGGGTAACCATGCAGATGGTGGATATCTAACGTCATATTCAGAGACATCAGATCTAGAAAGTGTTCGTGCAAGAGATAATAAAATTGCAGGTGTAATTAACTTTACTCCTGATACTGGAGATATATTACAGGTAGATGGTCAGGTAATACTTAAAAGGACAACAGCAAACGGAGGAATAACTATCGGTCATGATGATTCGGTAATTATAGCAGGTGGTGATACGTCAAGTACATTAAATACCAATATTAATAATGCAGAAGAGACTGTATTTATTGGTGCTGAAGGTGGTCTAAAAGTATTTGCATTTCCAGATAATATGTCTGGAGGATGGGGTGCTAGAAAAGAATGGAGATTCCAAAATGATGGTGATACAGACTTTCCTGGAAAATTATACCCAAGTGGTGGAAGTACGCACTATGTAGACAGCACAAGAATTGCAAACTGGCAAACAGCCTATGGTTGGGGTGACCACTCAACAAGAGGATATCTCACAAGATCTAAACCTGAATCACCAAAAATATTATCACGAATAGTTGGTGACACAATAGAGGTTGTTATTACTGCATCTGGAACTGGTAACATCGATCAATATTTAGTATTTAGTTCTGTAGTAGGAAGTGACTTTGGTTTAATATCTGTCATTCCTCCTGATGACTTTGCAGAAGAAATGTCTGTAATAGATAATTCTTTTGATGAAGGTGGAAAAATTGAGTACAGAGTTTACGCAGTTAAACAAGGGGTTTATTCTGACGTTGCAACTACATCACAAGACTTTAGTGTTGGTGAACTAGAGCCTACTAATCTAAGTGTAGTAGACCTTAATAATGCAAAATACATTCAATGGGATGCACCATCAAGTAAGAAAAGATTTGTAAGTGTGTATAATGTATATCATCATGAACATGATACTCAGGGAAGTTTATTGAGATCAAGTGCATCATTAATTTATTCTGGAACTAACACAAGTTATATGAAACCTACTAGCAATAATAAGTTTCATCAGTTTTGGGTTGAAATAACAGAGTCATAATGAAAGGAGATAATTTATCATATTGGAACTGGTTGTTGTCACAAAGACAAAAAGACCTAGAGTTAGAATTAGAAAGAGAACTACTAGATGATAATCTAGTTAAATTATTAAAATCCTCAATTGTAGAGGCAGAAAATAAAATAGAAGAACTAAAGAATGTTTAAATCAGACGAGTTATCAAGATCTAAGATCAAGAGTATAGTTGGAGCAGGTATGAATGAATACGGAGGCCAATACGCTGTTCTACCTTTATTTAAAGGTGGATATAGTAATACTTTGGTTAATAGTGGTTCTGGTGATTACGATGGTGGAGATAGGCAAATTGGTTTTCCAAACTCTTATGAAATTGATGGTGACCTATTATTTACAGCAGGTTGGGGAGATGGTTTTGCTTGTAGAAGGCTAAACAATGATGGAACTCTAACTAAAATATTTCATGACAATAATTTTATATGGAGAGATACAGGTAGCACATACAATCATATGCAGTCTGTGGCTATTGATAAAATAAATAAGAAGGGTGTACAAATGACATATAATGTTGATGGGTACACAACCTTTGATTATAGTGGTTGTTTAAACGGAGGTACAACATTTGTTAAAGATCCTAGACCGACTCACGCAAACCCACAAAGATTTATAAATGAAGGAGGTATGAATATTTCTTCAGCAGGTCTTTATTATACAAGTGGTTTAGTTTGTGCAGGAGAGTGGTTCTATGTAGGTGAGTATGATGCAAGGCATTATCAAAAATACCCTAGGAGAAATGTAAAAACAGGTGTAGAACAAATACTTACTTGGGAGACAAATGGTAAGTCAGGAACTGCAAATGACGATAGAAACGGATATAGATTTACTTTGTTTTATGATGAGGTAAATGACAGAGTGTTTTACTGTTCATACTACAATGCAAACTTTATGATGATCGAAAAAGCATCAACAGCAAGTCCAGAACTTGTATGGTGTGATTTAGGAGATGCAGGTGTAGGAGATGATGGATATGAAATGGGTTTGTTTGTGGAAGATCCTAATGGTGCACCTAATGTAATGTGGATTGGTGGTAGTAGTAGAATAGTGAAAATAGATGTTACACCATGTATGACAGGTACAAAACCAACTATATTAAAACAAGTTTATGTAAACAATGCAGATAATGTTCAGTTTGATAACTTGTTTAGGTTTGGTAACAAATACCAGAAAACATCTGGAACACCTATGGATAAAGATCCAGAGTATCCAGAATACATAAGAACACATTCAGATAGAGGGTGGAATATGCTAGGTGGTTGGATAGATAAAACCAATGCAAAGTCACCAGGATTTAGAAGGTATAACGACATGACTGAGGATACCACTACAGGTGGTAGAGGTAGGTCTTATAGAAGTGACTACGGTCATGGAATGGTTTTAATGTCTTCAGCCAACGGATCACAATATTGGATACAAGGAGGATATGGTGCAGATGGTCATAGATTTTTAATTTGGCCTAAAGAAGATAAACCTCAGCAATTAATAGGTGACTGGAATGTTTCATTTGGAAGTTATACATTACCAAATAATGGTAATATAGATATGGTTTTTTTAGGAGGATTGCAAAATTATTATGTACCAGAAGGCTGCTCATTAACTGTTTTTGTATCTCCAGATAATGGGGTGACCTGGGAAACTTATGATAAATCTACAGATCAAGCACATATATTTACTGCTAAAGGAACTCAATTAGTAGTTAAGATACAAGCAATAGGTCATCCTGATAGATCGCCTTATAATTTAGGCTATAAAGGCAAAGGTTCAGTAATGTATGGAAGTTTGCATGATGCATCTTTAGACTCTAAAATAAAATTTAAAATACCAAGAAAGCGTTTAAAAGGAAAAAAGAAATAATATGGCTACAACATCACCAAGTAAAAGACATTTAGGGTTAACATCCTCAACATTGATAAGTACATCTGATGTTACTGTTGGTGGTAACCTTATTGTTAATGGAACGACAACTACATTGAATACTGCTACCCTACAGGTAGAAGATAAGAATATAGAACTTAATAAAGGAGGAAGTGCTACTAGTAGTAATCTTGGTGGTATAACTGTTCTAAGAGGGACAAGTGCCTCTGCTCAATTTATTTGGGATCAAGGAAATACTAGATGGGATATATCAAATGGTCTTCATGTTGATGGAGAAATTTTTACAAAATCTCATGGAAAGTCATCACAATGGGCCACAGCCTACGGATGGGGAAATCACGCTGACGGAGGATATGCAGCATCTGGTCATAACCATGATGACGATTATTTAGGTAAGACTGCAAAAGCAGCAGACTCACAAAAACTTGATGGCCTTGATAGTACAAAATTTCTTAGAGACAATGGTTGGAATTCACATCCTGGACAAGATGCTGATCTGCAAATTGATCAATCTGTAGATTTTACATATGCCAACAATGCACCTCATAGTGGGCCATTAATTAGAATAGGAGCAGATAGTTACTCTCTACAATTAAATGCAACTTATAATGATGATGCAGGTAAATTATCATTTAGAAGTTGGAATCAAGATAGTGCAAAAAAATGGAATCCATGGAGGACTATATTTCATAGTGGTGTTTTCACAAACAACTCAGCGAATTGGAATACAGCCTATGGTTGGGGTAATCATGCTGATGCAGGATATAAAACCACTGATAATAATACTCTATATAATTTTGCAGGTACTTTATTTACGTCTAGAAACAGCACCAATGTTATTAAAATAGATGATGCACACTCAAACATGGTTGGGTACACAAATACATCAACAGATGCAGGTTATGCTGATGGAGGTCTTTTTGTAGCAGCATATAGTTCAAGTTGGGTTTCACAAATATTTAGTAATTTCAGAACAGGTGAAATATCTGTTAGAGGTAAAAACAGTGGAACATGGCAAGATTGGAGATTTGTACATGACTCAGGTCATTTTTCTACAACGGATGTTGCTAATGGAGTTACAGCACATGGATGGGGTAATCATGCTGATGCAGGATATAAAACCACTGATAATAATACTCAGTTAACCTCTGCTGAAATTGCAGAGATGGGTTATTTATCTACATCTACTGGGTTACAAGTTTTTAGATCGGAAAAAAATGTTGACGATCAAGGAACTTATATGTTCGCTCAGGACGATGGTGGTTGGACAGGTGGTGCTAGAATGGCAGGTGCTCATAATGGGTATGGAGTTCTTTCTATGCACTTGCACTCTGGAAATTATTACGGACAAATACATCTATCATCACAAACAGGTGATATGGGTGTTAGATTCCAAGAAAACAGTACCACTTGGAGTAGTATACATACAGTACATACCACTAAGTATTTTTCTACAGCCGATGTTGCTAAAGGAGTTACAGCACATGGTTGGGGTAACCACGCAGATGCAGGATATAAAACCACTGATAACGACACCATCTTTTCTGGTGGAAATGTAAAATATCCAGTTGTTATAGATAACACCTCTGCTAATTGTGTTTTACACTGGTCAGATAGTGGTGATTCTACAGGTGCTATAAAAATAAAATTACCAGGATTTCACAGTAAATCAAACTGGTCAATGCTTGTATTGAGGGTGACCTTATATGAGTACACATCAGATGCACATACAATTTATACTGTATCAGGACATGATTGGACAAGTGGATGGTATAATAAAAGAATTAAAAAGCATGGACAGAGTGCTAAGGATTTACATTATGCGTACTCAACCTCAGCAGACGAAGATTATTTAATTTTAGGAGAGGTTACTGATGGTTGGAAATATGGTCATGTTACGGTAGACGTAATTGCTCACCCAGGGTTTTACCATAGTGCAATGAATATATCAACTGGATGGGAAATAAGTCAAAGGACAGATCTTGAAGGTGTTACAATTCAAAAATCAGTTAATGAAAGAGTAATAGATGAATCATACCCATCTGTTTCTAACTGGAATACAGCACATGGTTGGGGTAACCACGCAAGTGAAGGTTATTTAACAGCAGAGGCTGATACTTTAGATACTGTTGCTGATAGAGGTGCTAGTACAAATCAAACTATTAAATCTACAAATGGATTAGGTTTTAGAGTTGATTCATCAGGATCTGCTAGAATAGAAATAGAAAATGGAGGATCTAACTGGGCATATTTAAGGCTTAGAGATGACAGTACGGTATCATGGGACATAGCATCCTATAATGGTGGAGATCTGGAATGGAGACCTGGAGGATCAGAAACAAAAAGAATGACATATTCTTCTGGTGGTGTTTTAACTGTAGGAGATGGTTTTACATCGACAAAAGGAAACACAGCCTATGGTTGGGGTGACCATGGAGATGCAGGATACGCAGCATCTAGTCATAATCACAATGATGACTATTTAGGCAAAACAGCAAAGGCTGCTGATTCAGAAAAAGTTGATGGTGTCGATAGTAGTCGTATTGTTTACGGTGCTAACTCAAGAAGGTCTACAAGAGCAGATGGTGAAGGGATAGTATCTCCGAATCAAAACTCTGGATTTCATTACGGATATGATCCAGACGGAGCACCTTTTACAGAATGGTGGAATTGGCTTACGGTTGCAGGAGCATCATGGACAAGTGGTAATAATTATGATTTTAAACTTGCACACAATTTTCATGGAGATGATTTCTATGTAAGTAGAATGACTAATGGTGTTCAGTCTTCATGGAGAAAAATAGTAGATGAAAGTAGTGCTAGTTATAATAATGGTAACTGGGACACAGCACATGGTTGGGGAAATCACGCAAGTGAAGGTTACTTAAAAAGTTTACCAGGACATAATCATGCAGGTACACATCCACTGATAGAGACAGCAACGGAACGAGGCCCAGACTTTGACAAGTTAATGCCAGAGGCAAACCACACTACATACAAAGAAGTTCATGCAATTAATGAGGGGTTAAATATACCTTCAGGTTACACATATGGGGTTGTAAAATCTCAATACATGGGTAGTATGAAGTATCAAGAATATGTTCCTCATACTGCTTCTAGAGGATCTAGTCCTACTCAAGATACTATTTGGTTTAGAACAAATTGGGGAGGTAATAGTTGGTACGCATGGAGATATCACATACACTCTGGAAATATTGGCTCACAATCAGTAGATAATGCAAGTAAGTTAGACGGTATAGATAGTGGCTCATTCTTGAGGAGTGATGCTAATGACTCTGCTTCTGGATCTTACAGTTTTACAAATTCATACAATGAGTTTGGTAATTCAACATCAAGTGTAACTAATGATGGAGGTTGGAATGCTAGAGTAAATGTTGCAGGATCTTCTCACGCTAGATTAGATGTGAAATCTGTTAGTGATGGAATCATTACTACAATGTACGCTCATGTTGGCCATGGTGCAGGTAAGATTGGTACAATGTCAAGTCATCCAATACAGTTTATGACTGGAGGTACTACAAGAGGACAGGTAAACGCTAAAGGTGTTCTTCATATGGCAGGTGATATTGTTGGTTATTGGAGTTTTTCAGATAGAAGACTTAAAACTAATGTGAAGCCTTTAGAAAACAATCTTGAAAAAGTGTTAGCACTGCATCCAGTAAGTTACCAATGGAAAGAGGGTGAACGTAAAGGAAGCACTGACATAGGACTTATAGCACAAGAGGTAGAAGAAATTGTACCAGAAGTTGTGAGAGAGCAAGAAAGATTAGAGGGAGATTCTACAAAGACCTATAAGACAGTTGATTACGAGCACCTAGTGTCAGTATTAATTGGTGCAGTTAAAGAACAGCAAGAGCAAATAAATGAATTAAAATCTAAAATGTGTAAGTGTAATGGCAAATAACTATAGCATAGAAATTGTAAGATTATATACTAATAAAAAATTAGTAGATGGTGACGTTACTTTGTATAATGTAATCACAAGAGTAGAATACAAATGGATTGCAGAATCACCAAGTGGCACAATAAAATATATTGGCTTCACAAAAGACCTAGAGCCTCCTACAGAAGATTTTAAGCAGTTCATAGATATAGATAAAGGTGAGGTTCAAAATTGGGTAAACCAGGACGATGAAAGAAACACAGCGATTCTAATTTTAGATGAACAAATAGAACTAGAAGAAGCCGAGAAATTTGTAGAAACTCCATTACCATGGAATGAAATATCAGAATAATGGCAGTACCATCAGACGGAGAAATAAGTTTATCAGGGTTATCTAAAGAGAAATCAGAAAATAACTATAATGCTAGTGTAGATATTCCAGGTGCTATATCATTACAAGATCTAATAAATGGTGGTAAAGACTATGGAAGTGTTATTTCTTACGATGTGACTAACACAAATAGCGAACATTATCCTGGAGATACTGGTGCTAATGTAGACCGTTTTAGTCAATGGTTTAGTTATGATCACGATGCATCACCTGCTGAGTATATTGATTTAATTAATTATAGTATGCAGGAGTTTACGGATGGCACTGGTACGTCAGAATCTAAACTTAGTGGTAAATCTTTTCAATTATCAGGCTTTGATAAAATTCAACACAATTACTTTAGGTTACAATTTCTGGACGACACTTTTGATCAAATGCTAATAGATGTTGCAAAAAGTGAACTAGGTAGTCTTAAAGTTTATATAGATCCAGAAGGAGATCCCAGATACAATCCCACTGTAGCAAAAGAATGGACACTTTATGCTGAAGTAGACAAAGGTGGAGAAAGCACATTAACTATTAATGGATCTAAAGGTATGTACGTTTACTTTACTATGTACAACGGTGGTAAAACATATACAAGTTTTGAGGTTTCAAATATCTACTGTCAACCTAGAAAGTAAAACACTTTCTTAATTCAACAACCAAGTATAAATAATAATCACTCTAAAAGAATAAATTCTTTTATTTGTAGAGCAAACAATAAGTAACAATTAAATTATTTTAAAATGAAAAAAGTTAGTAAAAAACACCTAGAACAAATTCAAGAATTAAACAAGAAGCAGATTGACATTAAGATTGCTCTTGGAGATACACAATTAATGCAAGGAGATTTAGATAAAAGAGTTTCAGACTTAAAAGTAGAGTTTACAGATGTAAGCGAAGAGATGAAAAAATTATCTGAAGATTTAAAAGAAAGTTATGGAGATTGCCAAATTGATGTAATGACAGGAGAAATTGTTGAACAGTCTTCTACAAATGTAGAGAAAGATGACAATAAAGGAGATTCATGATTTTATAGTATTTATACTTAATAAAGAGGCTACTGGTTATGTCTCTCACATAGATATTGATGCTGCTTTAGATAGAGCACAGATGTCTAAATTTGTTGAGTTGTATAGTAATCCTAAAATGCATCAACCAGGAAGACCTATTCCTCCTATTGCATACGGTCAAACACAAAAAATAAGTGATGATCTTAGGTATTTTAAATTTCGTAAACAATTTACTACAACTAGTAATGGTGTATTAGATTTAAATAATTTTACTCCAGGTGTAGTAGGTGTGCAAAATCCTAAATATTTACACTTATTAGGCTTGTATGTTGTTGGGACTTTAAATAACACAAGAAACGATGACTATACTGTTACAGATAATATTATATTTTATAATAGAGGAACGTCAAGTAGAACTTTTCAAAAATCTATAAAAATAGTAAGTGAAGATCAATTAGCAGACCGATTAATTTCTCAGGTTGCTTCTCCTTCAACCACAGCACCAATAGGTATCTTAGGGGACTCTGGGGATAAAATTCAAATATTCCCAGAGGTAACCCATTCAGGACACATAATGTATTTGTCAAGACCAACTAAACCTAAGTTTAGTCATGTCATTGATGGAAGAAAAGTTGTTCATAATAGTTCAACTACATCATCAGCAACCTTCACAGCAGATAATAGTCTAACTCTAGCAGATGGCACAGTAGTGGCAGCAGGTGCTACTTATACTTTGTCATCATCTAAGGATTTGGGGTGGCCAGAAGATTGTATTAATGATGTCATAAATAGAGCATTAACATCTTTAGGTGTGCATTTAGAAGACACTAATGTTTATCAGTACACAGAGGTTAAAAACAAAGAAGGATTATGATAACAAAAGGAAAGTTAACAGACCAAATACTTAGACTATACTCTGGTGGTAACCCTTCTGATGATAAAGAAATATCAAGAGAAGATATAAACATTTTAGTTGGTCAGGTAATAAATAGATTATTAAAAACAGATCATGTAAGTGGCAACATGGGTACAGGAGAATTATTTCCTCCTCATACATTAATATCCACTTATATTGTAAAAATAGAGGAAGATAAAATAACAGGTCTTCCAGTAGCATATCTTCCTGTGCATCCAATTAACCTACCTAGAAATATGGGAGTCTGGTCTGTAGAAACATTAAAAAGTGATGTAGCGTTTATTCCGTTACAATCAGGACAAGGGTTTTTATACAGCAGACAGGATCAATTAAGATTTCTTGAGGGCCAAGTTGGTTATTGGGTAGAAGGAAGTATAATTCATTTTGGTGTGCAGGACGTAAACATAAAGCAAGAACAAGTAAAATTAAAACTATTAATTGTTGATCCTACAGTAATAGGAGAATATGATTACTTAGCACTACCTGCTGATTTAGAAGAAGGAGTAATAAAAGAGTGTTTAACTATTCTAGGAGCACTACCAAAACAGGTAGATAAAGTTTCTGATTCAAATAATCAATTATGAAAGTATACAAACTAGATGAAATAGTTAGATCGTCTTTACTTACAGCGAGTAGACCTTTGCATTATTATATGCAGTTTTTACATTATGCAATAAAGGGTGTGAAAGAAATTAATTACGATTCACCTTTTAATATTAAATCTGTAAAACTAACTGTAGATGCAAATCTTGAGGTGACCATACCAGATGATTTTGTAGACTACATAAGAGTGGGTTATGAAAATGGTCAATATGTAAGTGAACTAATAGAGAAAGACTCTTTCAATAGACTAATTAATTTAGATGCTGACGGAAATCAAATACCTTATCCAGATGTAGAGTCTAGTGCAGGTGTAGGTGGATCAGATTCATACTACTATGCATCTCATGCTAATGATAAAAGTGAACACTTAGGTAGGCACTTTGGACATAAGCCTACATATAAAAATTCTTTTATGGTTATACCAGAAAGAAATAAAATAATGTTAGATCCCTCATTACATATGGCTAAACATATTGTGATAGATTATATTACTACAGGGTTAACAGAAACAACTACAGGTACTACATTACCTGCTTACGCTGCCGAAGCAATAGAAAGATATATTTTATGGAGAATGACAGAGCATGATAGAATGACTCCCATGAACCTAAAACAATTAGCAAAAGAAGAGTTTATTCAGGCACATAAAAGATACAGAAGTAGAAACTATCAGTTAACAATCAATGATATACTGAAGTCTTTACGTTCTCACACTTTTGCTGCCATTAAATCGTAAGAATGCAAAATAGTAAAAAAACATTTATATCAGGCTTAAACACTGATGATTCATACTTTGCACATAAGCAAGATGATAATGTCGATGCTCTTAATGTTAGAGTTGTATCTTCTTCTGAAGGAAAGTCAGGATCACTATCAAATATAACAGGAAACAGAGAGGTAACAAACTCTGGCTTATTATATGGAGGTGGTAACAATAAGGTTATTGGAACTTACGAAGATCCTACAACAAATAATATTTTTTACTTTGTTACTAAACCATCTGGTTACTCATACATCTTTATGTATAAATCAGATGAAGAAATTGTATACACCGTTTTAGAAGATGCTAATTTAAATAGTGATTACAGTTTAAATTTTCAACCTACAGAGGCAATCACTGGAATTACATTTATAGATGGTTTGCTTTATTGGACAGGTGTTAAAGATAGAGAGCCATGCAGAATAAATGTAGACAGGGGAATAAAATTAAATCACCCATTATATTCTACAGATGAAGAGGCTTACGAGTCGCCTATTAAAAAAAACATAGTAACGGTTATTAGAAAACCTCCTATGATGCCTCTTACAATAAGAGTCGTTGAGGATGCAGATAGAGATACAAGTTTTTTAAAATCTAGAAGTTTAACTTTTGCTTACAGGTATGTTTATAGAGATGGAGAGATTAGTGTTTTTTCACCTACAACTCCTCACTACCCAAACCAGGACATGGACAATACTGACCATGAAGAGTCAAAGAAAATTGTAGTTGGATACCCACTAGATGAGGCAACACCAACAGGGATATCTGATGATATAGAAAAAATACAATTTGCTGTAAAGTTTGATAAAGATACATCATATTTTGTATGGAAAGAGTTTACTAGAAACTCCCATCCGTCTGAATTTATTTCACAAACTAGTTATGTTCCAAACGTAATAAAAGGTGATTATTACAATGATGTATTAGGATCTTCTGTAGACGATTCTAATAGTATCAAATTGTATGATACAGTACCATACGAGGCACAAGCACTAGAGATAGGTAGAAATAGGTTATTCCTAGGAAACTTTAAGGAGGGGTTATTAAATACAAGAAAAATGGTATCTGAAGATATGCAGGTTTCTGTAGATGTAACACCATTTAACTCAGGATTATTTAATCAAGAGATTAGAGATAGAGGTGGTATTGTAGGGTTTGCTTGTTCATCGGCATATCAAGTTGGTTTAGCATTTTTTGATTTTGCAGGTAGGACAGCAGGTGTTTTAACTGACGACTCAATGAAGGTTATTACAGCCGAAAGAAACTTAGCATACACAACATATAATAGTTTCATATCATATGATCTTAGTGGCGAAACAGCAAAAAGCCTTATACCTGAATGGGCAACACATTATTCAGTATTAAGAACTAAAAATCTAATTAAAGATTTTACTATAGGAAACTTAGCATCAAAGATAAGATACTACCAGTTTGACAGTAATGAATCTTTTACCGTTAGGGTAGAAAAAGTTGATGACGAAGGTGATCCAACAGGTAAATTTTCTGCAAACGAATTCACCTCTTTTTCTCAAGAACACGAAGGAATTGCAATAGGATTAGGTGATTTAACATCGTATAAGCAAGGGTATAGTTATCAAGAGGGTGACCGTATAAAACTAATAACAGACTCTAATGTAATGGAGTTTGCTATAACAGGAACACAAGGTAGGTATGTATTAGCAAATCTTGTAGATCTTAATAGTGGTGATTATTTAGGGCAAACGTCTTTAGCAAATGCTGATTATTCTGTTGTATATGAAATATTTAGTCCACATAAAATACAACCCAACGAATTTTATTACGAATCAGTTAGGGGTAAAATAATGAATCCAGGTTCTAATGATAGAACTTATGATAACCTACAAGGAAAACTTATAGGTGATGTTTATATGAAGGCTAGAATAGCAGATACGTCTAATATTGAACCACACTTTTTTGAGGCATCAGCAAGATCTGAAAATGCATCTAGTGATCCGTTTAAGGGACAAATCGCTTACATTGGATTTCCATATTTCCATGGTGAGGGATTAAATGATATGTCAGCCAACACAGGAACAGGAAGTTATAATAATGGTAACGATCATAGATTTGAAATAAAAATAACATCAACATCTGGGAATGCTGATCAGTTTCAGTGGAGAAAAAGAATATACAGTCAGAGGATGGTAAATCATGCCTGGGGTAATACAACCACTATAACTGGAAATTTACAAACATTATCAGATGGTGTGCAGGTGAAATTTGATAGCACAACAGGACATACCGTTGGTGATAAATGGGCAGTAAATGCCAAACATCCCAACACTGGATTAGGTAATCTAAACAGTAAAACATATAGTCATTACCAGTCTCCTCCAAACGGAGTTATTTTTGCAAACAGTGAAGTTAAAATTCACCATAAAGAGCACCAGAATAAACTTTTTGGTGATGATCATCATGAGTGGACTGTTACAATGAATCCGAATGAAGTCACTAAAAACTTTGCAACTATTGAGGAGATGTACTGGGAGAGTGATCTAGGACAAAAGATATGTGCAGTGCATGGGGATAATCACATATTCTTTAGAAGAAGTACAATAGATCCTGCATCTGACGGTGGTCGTAATCAAATGTTTATACTAGACGAGGAGTCAGAACCTTCTCAACAGTCAGTAAGTCAATCAGATGGAACTCTTGTAAATATGACTATAAGAAGTCAGTTGACACAAAACAATGATGCCGAGGCAAAAGTGGAAACACATCACGATATCAGAGTTGATCAGCCAGATGAATATTCTTATTCAGCAGAATCAATGAATCCAAGTGATGATTATTTTTTAAACTGGGTACAAATAACAGGAAGACCAAATTTAATACCGAAAGACGTAAGCAGTCAGAACAAAGTAACTGGTATTGCATTTAGTGAAACTAAAATACCAGGAAGTAAAGTTAATGGCTTGTCTAAGTTTAGTGCCTTAGATGAAGATAGATTAGATGATGCAACAGGCCCATTAAGAGTCTTGGCTATGACATCTAAAACACAGTCTACAGGTACAGTAATGTTAGCAGTATCAGAAAACGAAACTACAAGCATATACTTAGGAGAACAACAACTCCAACAGGCTTCTAGTGGTAGTCAATTTCTTGCTGTATCAAAAGGTGTTATAGGAACTAAAAACTCTTTACAAGGATCTTTTGGAACTTTGCATCCTGAGTCACTAGCAGTTAATGAAGGAAAGGCATATTGGTACGATGTAAAAAATGCAACAGTAATAAAGTATGACACTAATGGACTTATGCCTATTGGTGATGTTAAGATGAAAACTTACTTTAAAGAAAAATCTGACATAATTGTATCAGATAGTTCAAGTGGTTTTATTCCAGGTACTTACGATGCATATAACAATGAATATCTTATTACCATGCCAGAAACTGGGGAGACCGAAGTAATATTACAAGGCCCTGGTAAATATGGAGACAACCCTGTACAAACACATACTAATACACCAGTAATACAAGAGCCAGGATTCTTTAGTGGAAAACTACCAGTAAGTGTACAATCCCCATGGGAGTCTTATGCAGTTGTAGACTTTGTAGATGGTTTAGGTCATTTTAGTTTTAATAGTCCTTATAGTTTTAACATTGAATCCGATGTTGTTCAATTACCTACTGGATCACAGATAACTGTAGTAAACGCATCTAGTGGTGGGTTTGAAGTTCAAAACAGTTCAGATTATCTATCAGGTAACGGAAAATTGACTATTGATAAAGTCCCTGCAACTGCTACAAGAATAGAGTTAAAACTAAAGCGTATAAAAACTGTTGCACCAAAACAAGATATCCTTGTAAATAATCCTTTAGGTATTTCAGGTACTAAAGAAAACCCAGTACCATTTGACTTTACTCCAGTAAGATTAGTAGAGCCTGATTATGTAGGTGTTCAAGAGGAACAAAAAACAATAGAGTCAGAAACTGGAGTTTTAGTAATTCCTATTACGTCTAATTTTAAATTTAAACTTGGCAATAGTAGTCCAGAATATGGATTTAGTTACTACAACAACGGAGTGAAAACTCAAATACCAATTGAAAACATATCTACAAATGCTACTGCAATAGGATCAGATAGTAGTCTACATTATTATCAACCTGGTAATTGGAACTTAAACATACAAGGAATTGAAGATACAACTACAAGAGTAGATATACTATCAAAAAAATTATCTATACCTGTTATCTCAACTTTTGAATCGACAGATATAACAAAGGTTTCTTTAACAGCAAAAGGTGAAATAGAAGATATAGGAGAAGGATCATTATCAGAAAAAGGTTTTGTAATATCATCTGTAAATTCCATTCCTGCTATTGGTCAGTCAAATACAACAAAAGTTACAGTTTTAGGAGGAAGTGATGTAGGAACAATACAAGCAGTTATAGAAACCTTAACACCTGGAACATCCTACCACATAAGACTTTATGTAATTACGTCTTTAGGTACTGCATATGCAAATAATATTACAACACAAACAGGTGAGCAAGGTACAAATCCTCCAGATGTTGATACGATAGTTTATGATTCAACTGACAAGATTGAGGGTATAATTAATGCAGACGGTGGATCACCTATAACTAAATATGGTTTTGTTACATCGGCTGAAAATAACGATCCAGAAATAGGCGACACAAATGTTGTGGAAAGGAGAGTGACAGGTACAATTAATGAAATACCACATTCATTTATATACCCTATAAGTCCAAAGGCATTTGCAGATGATACAACCTATTACTATAAGGCATTTGCAGAAAACAATGCAGGGATCGTTTACGGTGCAGTAAGTCAATTTAAAACCGAAAAAACAAATGATGGTAAAATTGCAATTATAAATGTAACAACTAGTACAGTTCCTAGAGATGGAGGTGATGTATACATAACACTAGAAAAAACATTTGACTCTGGTGAGGTTTCAGGATCAATATTAGTTTCAGATACTATTGGTAACAGTAAAACATTAATTGTTGAAATACCTGAAGAAGAACCAACAGGTGTAGTCGTTTATCCAATACCTGAAAATACTGGAAGAACTAGAAACATCGGTTTTAGTATACAAAACTTTGAACCTGAGAATATGAATGGTACAGGTCAAAATGTACCAATATTAATAAAGAGCACTGTATCTCAAAATGGTCAAGATGGTGATCCATTTTTATCCGAGGGCACAAAATAACATAATAAGACATGAGTGACTTTAGTTTAAATACAAATTTTCAAGTAGGTGATGAAATCAAAATAGTTTTTGATATTCAAAACAATGCACCTTTAGGTTCAGACAAAACTGTATACATAGTTGATTTGCAAGAAATGCAGGATATTGAAAGTAATCCAAATGGAGAACTACCAAGATGGAGTAATGTTAATGAAAATATAGGAACTTGTAATAATTGGAGTGGGAAAATAAATACACAAAACATTATAAATCAGACAGGTCATACAGACTCAGCAGCACAACTAGTAACAGATGTAGTTAGAGTGGTATCTGGTGTTACATATGATGATTGGTATTTACCAAGCCTTGGTCAATTAGGAAGAGTGTATAATTTGATGGATGTTTTAGATCCTATAATTTTATCAAATGGTGGTAAAAAACTCAGGAAGACTCAAACTCATTATCAACAAAAGGGTTACTGGATGTCTACCGAATCTCAAAATCCCACAAACCCAAATCCAGTTTTCTCAATGTCTTTCAATCCAAATTCTGGTGGTGGTGGAGGATTTGGGCGACCAAAATCTTACAGGTTTAGAACTAGAGCATTTAGAGAACAAGTTGTAGATCCGACTGTAAGTGTTTCTGTTGGAGATATTTTTGGAGGAGGAATAGTTTATAAGGTAGTAGAGGCCGAATCTGAATACCCTGCTCCTAAAACAGATTTAGATATAAACTTTGGTGCTCAAGGAACAAATATATTTTCTCAAAATAACTTACCGAATGCATATACAAATTTTATAGAGCATACTATAACAGAATTAGATAGGCAAAGTCCTGAAATAAAATTTGATTTTTCTAATAGTAATACTCAAGAATACGCTTGGGTTACTAATGTTAGAATATTTAAAAAAGAGAATGAATTAATAACTGAAATACAAGCAGGATCTAAAACAACTTTAGCCTGGAGTGACAACTCAAAAAGATGGGTTTCTAGATACTCTTACATTCCTGAATACATGACAACTTTTAAGACAGGAATCGCTACCTTTACAAACGGAGACCTATTTATTCATGATGATACGGTAAATAAAAATTATTTTTACGGTGGATATTACCCAACGAAAGTTACATATATCGAAAACGTAAGTCCAAGTCAGCCAAAAGTGTATATGAATCATGCAGTAGAAGGCAACACTAAACCAAACTATACAACATTACAAACTGAAGAGAGTTGGATTATGAACTCGGACTTAGTGAGAGAGGATTATATTAGAAGAGAGGGTACATATTACTCTGAAATGTTTGGGGATGTTAATGATCCTAACGTAAGTGATAATGCTACTTACGGTGACAAACTAAGAAGAGGTACTAAACTGAGAGGACAATACATAAAAGTTGGGATGACTTTTACTGATAAGGATTTAGAAGTGAAACATTCTAATATAGGATATATAACAAGTAAAGGACATACAACCTAATATGGCAAACGTAACAAACAAAAAAGAAACTGGTGTAAGTAATTACAAACAGAGGCTTGAAGAGTTACAAAATGTTATGATTGCTAATAATGATATTGAAGGGATTTATGGTGATGGTAAAACTTTAGTAAATAATGAAGAGTTTACAATAACCCATGAGTTTTCAGATCAATTATACATGAGGAAAATGAGAATGCCTGAAGGCTCTTTTGTGATCAGTGCGATACATCATACTGATCATTTTTGGTTTTTATTATCTGGCAGAATACTTGTTACAACTGATGACGAAACTGTAGAACATATTGCTCCATGTTATGCAAAGTCAATAAAAGGAGCAAAAAGATTTATAGTTTGTACGGAAGAGTGTTTGTTTATAAACGTACACAAAAACCCAACAAACAATAAAAACATAGAAGAGGTGCAAGAAGAATTGTACTCATTCACAATAGAAGAATATAATAAAAAAGAAAAATCATGGCAGGAATAGTAACAGCAGGAATGATCGGAGCAGGTCTATCGGCAGTTGGTGGTATCGCACAAATGGCTTCAGGTATATTTGGTAAAAAGAAAAGACAAAGAGAAATCGATGCAATGATTGCTCAACGTCCTAAGTATGAAATTCCAAAAGAAGTAGGAGAAGATCTTGCTATGAGAAGAAACTTAGTAAATGCACAGGTTGATGGACAACAAGAATTAGTTGATAGCATTAACACAGATAAAGCAAACGCTTTAAATAGAGTGCAATCATCATCAGGTTCACTTGAGGATATGTTAGCAGTAGGTGTTGGTGCAGATGCTCAATCTCAAGAATCACTAATAAAAGCAAATGACAGGATAGGTGCTGTAAAAGCACAAAGAAGAAATGATTTCTCACAGTCTTTAAGTAACCTTTCTAGTTTTAGAGATCAAGCATTTAAATTAAATGAACTTGATCCATACAATATGAAGACTGAAATGACAATGGCAAATAATAAAGCATCTAGAGAGATGACTTTTGGAGGTTTAAATCAAGCAGCAGCAGGAATGACATCCTTACAAACAGCAGGTAATGCAGCAGGTTTTGAAGGAGGCTTCTTTAAAAACGGATAAGATTATGGCAAAATTCACACCAGGGTTGATGGGAGCAAAAACAACTCCAACCTTAGAGAAAGATATGTTTGGTGGTTACATAGACAAAGGAATGAATCAACTGCAATCGGCATTGAGTCAAAGTCTTGCACAAAACAAATCTAACAAAGCACAAAGATTTCAACAGGCAGCATCGTTAAGAGATGGAATTGTATCAGGTCATTTTTCTGACGATATGGTAACACAAGTCGAAGCATCAATTGAAAGACTGGCTAAGTTGAATCCAAATGGGAGTAACTATTCTAAGGTGTTAAATCAATCTAACGCAGAGTTGGGGATGACCGTAGCCAAACAAAATCAGGTTACTAAACTACTAGAAAGAACTAGTGCTGCGTTTGAAGGTGATGAAGATAAAAAATATTACGATAAAGAAGGATTTTTTGCATTACTAGAGGATAACACAAACTTAGAGTTAACGTCACAAGATATGCAGGGTGCATATAAGTCATACCTTAAAGGTGTAGATAATATAAATCAAGACGTTGTAAGAGAAGACTTTGTAGAGTTACTAGGCAAATATAAGTTTGGTGGATCAACTAAATCTGGAGAAGGTAAGATTGGTGAATTTTCGACCTTAAAACAAGGAGAGTATTCAGGAGAAAAAACTCAAATGTATAAACTGAAAAACGGAAGATCTGTTCCTGTTTTTACAGACTCTAAAGATGTACCAACAGACCTAGTTGAGAAATGGGGAACATCAAGTAAAGCACACATGGCAATGCTAGATGCTTACGTTGATAAGAAAACAGAAGGACAATCAGGAACACCAGAAGAGATGGAAGCCTTAGAAATGGCAGCAGGTCAAGAATTTGTTTTAGAACAAATGAAACAAGTAATTCCTGATTACGCAAGTGTTTCTAAAACAAGAGAAAGTTTCCAACCAGGTCAAGGTAGTGGCAGTGGTAATAATAATAACACACCAAATCCTTCTTCGCTTGTGGCAACACAACTTAGTAGAGCATTACTAGGTGATCAATCAATTATTGGAAATAGTCCTATGAGTGAATTAGTTGTTGGAAATGAAACAATAGATGGGTTTGACGTAACTAATCAATTTAAGGATATTAAACTTATTCCAGGTATTGGTAAATCACCAGGAAGACCTGCTGCTAAAATATTTAGACCTGCAAACGAAGATGTACTTTACATAGACACAGGTCGTGGAGTTGTTAAATATGACGAATCTCAATTTAATGACTTGATGATTATGGCTTCAAGTGCAGGTAATGGTTTCACAATGAAAGATGCTAATAGTCTACCTGAATACGACAATACATCTAAAGCATTTAACATAAGACAAACGGTTACAGACGGTACAACAACTAAGAATATTTCTGAGTTGACACCTGCTGAAGCACAGTCTGGAAAATGGTCACCTGCAAACCAATCATTAGCAGGTACTAAGTATCAGAAGTATTCAATGAGTGACGATAACAAGAGTAAAGTATTGTTTCACCAACAAGCAGCAGGAAATGCTTTAGCAGCGATTGATGGTTTTAGTTATGACCTAATGGATGACAGCAGTACAAACTATGATCTTAATAAAGAAATGGCTAAGGCTATAAACTCTGCATGGGCAGGGAATTTAGTTACATCTTTAGATGCGACTAGAGTAATTAGGAAGGTTGAAAGAGCAGGAATGTCTGCTAATCCAGACAGAGGTAGAGATAAATACCTTGTAACTTTTGAAGATGGTTCAGAGAAATATGTTACACAATCAGCAATGAAATTCGCCTTGCAGGAAACTCAGTTTTAATAAATCAAAATAACAGAATGGAAGATAAAGAGTTACTTGCAGCCTGGGAAAAAATAGGAGAAATCTATGGCCCACAAAAAAGAACATTTGATGAGTTTAAATTTCAAATGCAATCTAATGACTATAGAAAAGATACTTTTAAAAAATTAGGTAGCAACGCAAAAACGGTTTGGGGATATGATAATTTTGAACAGTTTAACGCTGATAAATTTCTACCTGCACCTGCCTTAAATATAAATAATATTCCAGAAGGTGCTGACAATCTACCTAGATTTAATGCAGCCTCTTCAACTTTTGTAGACCAATCAACAGATGTTGCAAGAAACTCAAGCAATCCTAAATTGTCTGGTGGTAGTGGCCCTGGTGGAAACTCAAGAAGAATAAGTCCTAGAACCCAAGCAATAATAGACTCTAACAAAGCAAAGAAAGAGGAGGCTAAAAAACAAGTAGCACTAGAAAGAGCAAAGATCGCAGCAGCAACTACCTCTGACCTAGTAACTCAAAATGCAGATTTTTATGATGTTTTAAGAAACTATTCCAGTGCATCAGGGAATGACTTATTTGCTAGTCAATTAGATTATAATGACAATAAATTAACTGGTGTTGAAAAAGGAGACTTTGAACAGAAGGCAATCAACTTTCTTTCAGAAGATATGTTTGCTGTTGTAGAAGACACTGAAAATAGTCAGGTCTGGAAAGAACATGGAGAAGAGTATGGGTTTCTAATAAACCAACTTAATTCTCAAGGGAAAGAAATTAAAACTCTACAAAATCAACTTGCAGTAGAAAAAGATCCAACAAAGAAACAATACCTTATAGATGAAATAAATGATATAATGTCTGAAGGTGCTGACTACCAGTCTAATAGACCTACAGAAACAGGTGTATCAAATAAAACATACAAGTTTGGATCATATGAAGATATGCAAGAAAGGTTCGGTAAATTAAACAGTTTACCTGAATTTAAGAACTATCAAAGAGCAATAAATATATTAGGTAAAGTAAGGGATGTTAGTGAAAACTTTGATACTAGAAACCCTGAGTGGGTTGAAAATCAAAAAAACCTAAAAGATGCTCAAGCATATGTAGACATAAAAGATAAGTATGATATTCCAGACGTACCTATACCTGGTCAGTATCAACCAAAATGGTTTAAAGACAATATATCAAAACCAATTGTATCATCTCTTGCAAAGGGAGTAAATGATATACTATCTCTTCCTAGAACACTTTCCTTTAATGACGAATATGGTTGGACAGATGCTTTAGCAGAGGCATCAGAGAGAATATTTAGTAAGGAAAAAAATCCGAACATGGTTCGTGAACTTGGCCAATCAAGTAATAAGGATAGAGGGTTATCTGAAAGGGTTGCTATGGTTGATGACTATCAATTAGTTGTTGATGATAACATAGGTGCTGAATTTAGATCAGCAAAAACTGTAAGAGATAAAGATGGATATTTAGTACAAGACAATGAAATAGTAAAACAAGTAATAGAAAAGTACGAAGCAAACCCTGAAGAGTATAAATCTGAACAACAATACAATTTAGAAGGAGCATTACCAAAATTTGTTGGAGTGATGGCTGATCTAGGTGTATTAATGTTTGGAACAAAAGGCCTAGGTACTGGAGTAAAATTAACAGGTGCACTTGCAAAAGGTAAAGGCTTAACAAGAGCAGGTAACTATTTAAGTAAATCTACTGTAGCAAACAGAATTGGATTAACTGGTGCTGTTACTGGACAGACTCACAATCAACTTTATGGCGAGGCAATAAGACAAGGTATGACACCTACCGAAGCATCTGCTTTTGCAGTCACTGGATCTCTTGCTGTTGCAGCAGTGGCTCAGATAAATCCACAGTTCTATTTGATCGGTGAAAAGAAAGCAGCCTCAAAATTAACAGAAAGATACATTGCGTATTTAGCACAAGGAGGTAAAGAATCTAAAAGCACAGCATTTAAGTATGCCATGAAAGAAGTGTTTGGTGCAGGAAAAAGAGAAATGCTCGAAGAATTAGCAGAAATACCTGCTCTTAATGCAGTTCGTGGTACTTTTAACCAAGTAATGTCACCAGAAAAATCATTTGAAATAGAATGGTCAAGAGGTGAGATAGAAGAGTCAGCAATATTTGGTCTTGCAGCAGGAACTGCAACAGGGCCTATGAATATAACAACTCAATCTGGACTACAACAACAAGCAACATATGCTGCCTATAAAGCAAAAGATAAATTTTTTGGAAGGCTTGATGATTTAGTTGGAAAGCAATACATAGATCCTGAAGATGGTAACACATATTACTATACAAAAGAACAAGCAGATTACAAGAAGACACAGTTTAGTAATTTGTTTAAGCAATTAGATGCTGCTAAATTATCTACAGGTAAATTAAGTGAAGAGTCAGAAACTAAGTTACTTAGTTTATTTCAGAATGCTAATAACATACAAAGGTTAATGGATCAAGCAGAAAAAAACCCTGCTCTATTGGCTGTGTTACAGGCACAATACTCATTAACTAATGATGCAATTGCAAAAGAATTACAAGATAATAAAAAGTCTAAACCAAAAACCAAACAAGAACCTAAGAATCCTCCTGTGGACGGTAATGGTACAACACCAGTCTCTACAGAACAAGCAGTATCAACTGACAATGAAATAGATGCAGCATTAAACAATGATCCTGACAACGTATTAGATGGTAGAGAGAATGTTATTCCTGAAGTAAATGAAAATACAACAGAAGAAGAAGTAGATAACATAGCAAATGAAGCAGTTAAAGAAGGACAAAAACAACAAGCCATCAACACTGGAGCAAATGTTGAGGGTGACCAAAACCTGGAAACAGAAAATAACTCTGAAACCGAAGTTGAACCTGAACCTGAATATGAAAGAAACGAACAAGGTCGAATCATAGTAGGTGAAGGTGGTATTAAAGGGTTACAAAAGAAAAGAGGTAAAGTAAAACCTAAAGATCCTAAAAGACCATTAAAGGAAGAAATAGAAGAAAGAGTTAAAATAGCATCTAACGGTACTATAAATACTGTAACTGGTATTGAGAATAGTAGTTATGGTTACCCATGGTTTAATTCTATTCTTCGACAAGTTGCTGATATTAATACCGATGAGGAAGTTAAAGAGTATTACATACAAAGTATTGAGAACGGTGTAAAAGTTAGTGAGAACAATAAAGATTATTATTCCAGAGAGTTTAAAAGACTTGGTATAGATCCAAAGTTGTGGTCTGAATTAGTTGTTAAAAAAGATTCTAAATCTAAACCTAAACCTTTATTTACAAAAGACGAAGTAACTACAGCAAAAGCAAATAATGATTATCTAAGTCCTTTAATAAAAAGGTTGAAAGAAAATTTCCCTGGTGTTGAAATAGTTGTAGATGCTAAAGCAGTTGAAGAGTTAGCATTATCTCAAAATGTTACACCTGAAGGAGCGAAAGCAGCCAGGGGTGTATACGATGCTGTAAATAACAGGGTATTAATAAATCCTAAAACAGCAAACAAAGATACACCTATCCATGAGTTTGGTCATGTATGGACAAGACTGGCTAAAGAAGAAAGAAAAGAACTTTGGGATAAAGGGATGTCTTTAATTGCAGGTAGTGACTTAGTTAAAAATCTTAGAGCACAGATAGCAAAAAACCCTGACTTACAAAAAGTATACACTGAAGACAAAATATTAGACGAGGCATTAGCAATTGCTATAGGTCAAAGAGGAGCAAAAATATTTGAGAGTCAAGAAGAACAAGGTATCTGGGATAATTGGATCAAAGAGTTCTTTGACTTTATTAAACAAAAGTTTGGGGTAAACACAAACCAAGGTATAGAGGATTTAACACTAAGAGAATTTATAGAGATTGCAAGTACAGAGATTCTTACTGGCGAAAAAATAGTTCCTGTAAGATCAAAACTTAAAACCCTCAATAGTAACATTGAAGTAAGATATAATAAAGAGGGTGACCTTGAAATTATAAACACAAAGACAGGTAAGCCTGTATCAAAACCTACAAGAAGAAAGGTAGAGAAGCAAATTATAGAGATGAATGAATTACCTGCTGAATGGATTGATGCAGGAACAACTTTATATGAGGCACTACAAGAAGACAAAACTAACAGAGAAGGTTTCTATGATCCTGTAGAAGCAGCGTTTATTGGTTACAAAGTAAAGAGACAATCTTTTATAGACAACTCAGATGTAAACAATATAAATAATACTTTAGGAAGAGCATGGTTCTCTAACAGCGAAGGTCAAGCGTTAGATGTTATTGCTATGGAAATTGAAGGCATGGTTTACGGAGGTGAATACAACGCTAGTCAACCTAGAGTTGAGGTTCAGGATCTAGTAGATATCATGCTTAAAAATCCAGGCAACTATTTAGCAGTACCACAAGATGTTAAAGATGCAAAAGATAATTTCATGGAGGTTACAGGTATGTACCCAACATTGAAAAATGCTGAAGCAATTAAAGACAAGATAACAGACTCTAATTCTAAGTTAGATGAGGTTTATGATGAAGACTTTCTTGATCAAGATATACAAAATGATGATGGTGAAATACCATTCCAGTTATCTTTCCAAGCAAACTTTAAAGATCCAATTACAGGATTAACTTATAGTTATGATAAGAACGGAAACAAGTTTAAGGTATTAGAAGACTCAGGTTACGTTACCAAGAATAAAACTCTTAGGGATTTTGCAGACAAACATATGGTTTTGCATACCCCAGATTTTGCGTTCTCTGGTCAGATAAGTAAAGATGGTGAACTAATTGTAGAAGGTAAAGGTGGTATGTACTACCCTATCAAGTTTCATGAAAAAGGATTCTTCTGGGCATCAACAGAATCAGGTGCTGACTCTCTTGTAAAAACCTTAAATGAATCTCTTCAAAAGAATCCAGACGGTAAAATATACATGGGATTAGTAACTGCTACACCAAGCAAACTACTGTCTTCTACAACAGCATCAAACGCTGTAGTAGATATATTTACTACTGACTCATTTATAAAAGGATTAGGTTTAAAAAAAGCACAAGTAAACAATGCATTAGTAGAGGCTGCTAATGAGACAGAAACTAAAAAAACTAAAAAGTTAGATAAGAACAACAAGCCTATAATTGTAAATGGCAAAAATGTAATGATCGATAAAGTTACAGGACTAAGAGCCAATACAAAGAAAAGATTCTCAGTTGAGAATAATTTAAAGTTGATAAGAACTAAACTGGCAAATGATAAATCTTCTTTTGAAGACAGAAAATTCTTTGTCCAGAGTTTTTTAAACTTACTTGCATCAAATGTAAACCCTAAAGCATTAGATGCTAAAGGTAAAATGAAGTATGTTAAGTCAGATAAAATAACTAAAACTAACGAACAAATATTTAAGTTCTTTAAGGAGACTATTGGATATGAACAAATGACTGGTACAGGAGGAAGAATTTCCAAAGCCAACTTGACTAGTGCTGTATCATATATGCTAGGTGAACCATTGTTGAGAAGCGAGTCAGAAACTAATAAAGTTTATGCTGTACTAGAAATCAGTGGTAAGTTAGATACGTTTGAATCAGATGCACATGAGTCATATCCTAAAGCAATAGGGGTTGATACAAAAACAAATGATGCTAGAACTAAATTACATATACTAAAAGACAGAAACGATTGGAGGGATAATTTCGCTGATCCAGATACTGATACAAATATTGAAATTGGGCGACCAAGAAACAAAGATGGTAAACCAAGATCTCATATTCAGATACTACCAACCACAGTAGGATTGACGTATGCACCAGTAAGAGTTCTAAACGAGTCTGAAAATCCAGGAATGTCTTTCCAACTTGAAGGGGATACAAACAAAAAACAAGTCTCTGAAAGTATACAAAGGTTAAAAGACCAAGGTAATTTTACTGAACAACAACTAGTAGAATACTTTAATAGAAGATTCCCTGATATTTCTATAAAAGAACTAGGTGAAATGTACAATGGTAAAGTTCCAGAAGACTCACCAAGATCTGAAAAAAGAAAATACACAAGTAGACTTGAACAAGTATTAAGTCAAGAAACTTTTGAAGAGATCTCAGAAGAGGCTAAAACTTATATTCCAAAAAGAAACAGTATAACTGAAGCAGAGGCTCAGTTTATGTTTGATAACATAGGTCTTGAAGAGTCTATAAATATAATTAAATCTAATCCTGACTGGTTATTACCAGAAGTAAGAATAGCACTTACAAATAAAGTTGTTAAAGGCCTTGAGGCTGAAGCAAGTAAATTAAGAGCAGAAGGAAAAGTCGCTGAAGCAAATGTAATATCTACATCTATAAATGGAATTGTAGAAATGATGGCAAAGGAAGGGACTAAAGCAGGTAGGTTTATTCAAGCATTCAAACTACTAGATGCACTAAGTGTTGATAGAACTATAGGTTTGATAAATAAAAAACTTAAAGAAGCAGGTAAAGATCCCTTAACAAAAGAACAAGAGGCTGAGGTAAGAAGATTAAAAGAAGAGTCAGATAATGCGAGTGAAGGATTGCCTAAGTCAACTGCTTTAGCAAATCAATATAAATACACTGCATCATTAGTAGGTACTGATTTTAAATCATTATTTGAAGCGTATTTCTATGCAAGTATATTGTCTGGAACAACTACACAAATAAGAAACATCATGGCAAATGTCATGTCAATTGGTAACGAACTACTGGTTACATCAATTAGAGAAGCGTTTTTAGGAAACCCTGCTGCAATATTTCACGCAACAGAAGGACTTATTAAAGGTCTAAGTAAAGGGTGGCTAAATGCAAAACACATCTTAGAGACAGGTGTAAAGTCTGATAGGTCAGATAAATTTGATAGTCCTGTCTTGTTAGAATGGTGGAGGTTTAATACAAATAGCAAGGTGCTAAATAAACTATTAAACTCTAAACTATTACCATGGTCTCCAAACTTTTTAAAGTATGTTCAAAGAGCAATGGTAGCAGGTGATCAAATGTTTTTTCATTCTGCTAAAGAAATGCAATCAAGAGCATTAGCAAACAGACTGAAAAAAGGAAAAGATGTAACACCAGAAGATATTAAAAGAGCAGAATCAATTTTAAATCCTTCTAAAGAGGCTCAAGAAAAGGCTAAAGCAGAAGCAAGAGATGATGGATATAAAGACGGAACAACTCAGTTCAAGATTCGAGTTCATGAAATAATGGAGGGTAATAGAGACATGACCATTCAAGGAACGTCTGAAGAGTTTGCTGCAAAAACAACATTTAATTATGAGCCAGAAGGTGCACTAAGTTATTTATATAACTTTATCGTACAGTCTAGACAGATGAAAGGTGTTGGGCCAATTATGACAACCTTTATTCCATTTGCAAGAGTATTAACAAATGTGTTTAATAGGTTCTTACATTATACACCTGTAGGATATGTTACAGCAGCAAGAGGTAAAGTAAGGGTTGCAAGTGGGAAAACAAGAATACTTTCTAAAGAAGAGAAAGCAGATCTTTATATCAAGGCAACTATTGGGTTAAGTACATTAACAGGTCTGGTAGGATATCTAATGTCTCACGCAGATGATGATGATAGTGTATTAAAAATCTCAGCAGCAGGGCCTAAAGACTTTAATAAAAAGTATGAATTACAAAAAGCAGGATGGAAACCTTTTACGGTTACTGTTGGTGATTTAAGTTTTTCGTATGCTGATCATCCTTTGTATTTTATTTTAGCAGCAGCAGGAACATTATATGAAAGTGATAAGTATGGAAACTCTATTGAAGGAGAAGGTGCAGCAGATTTATTTAGTTATGTAGCACTAACAACAAGTATGAGTATGTTGCAACAGTCTTGGTTACAAGGTTTATCAGATCTTGGTAGAATATTAAATTCTAACGATCCTGCTAAGGCAGTAGCAAATAAGGTGTTTGGTGTAGCAAGTTCAATTGCCTTGCCTAATTTCCATAAACAATTAGTAAGACAGTCTATGGAAATAATGGGTGATCCAATAAAAGCAAGAAGAACAGGTACACTAACTGGAGCACTTGATCAATTGTATAGAGATATTCCACTTGCAAATTCTGGTCTTTATGATATGGTAGATAACTACGGAGATCCTGTTATACCACACCAAGGTCAAAAATTTATGCCATTAGATATAAGACTAGGAGACAAAGGTGATCCTTTAACAAAACATCTTGTAGGTGAAGGAGTCTTTGTAGGTAGTGCAAGTAATAGAAAAATTGAAGACTTCGATTTAGGAGAGTCAAGATATCTGGATGGAGATGAGTATCAAGTTTACAAAATGGAATCTGCTAAAGAGGTAGGTAAAGTTTTAAGAGAGAACAGAGATTACTTATATGGCTTAAAAGGTGAAGAACTAGGTGAAGCAGTAAGGGCATTAAAAATAGAGGCTAGAAACACAGCACTTTATGAATTATTTTATTACGGTAAATACAAAAAACTAACCAAGAAAAAGCGATAGATGAGACAAATTAAAGAAATAATTGTGCATTGCACAGCGACACAAGAAGGTAAGCCGATATCAGTTAGCACCATTGATAAATGGCATAAGAAAAGAGGTTGGTCAGGAATTGGGTATCATTATGTTGTGCAATTAGATGGTACAATAAATCAGGGGCGACCAATTGAAAAGCAAGGTGCTCATGTCAAGAATAAAAATAAAAGTAGTATCGGTATTACATATGTAGGAGGAGTAGAATCTGAAAGAGGTGAAGACGGTAAATGGATTGCAAAAGATACAAGGACGGATGCACAAAAAGATAGTTTAGAATACCTAATTGGTTATCTTTGTGCTAGTTATCCAGGTGCTGAGGTTTATGGTCATAGAGATTTCTCAACCAAGGCTTGTCCTTGCTTCGATGCTAAAATAGAATATAAACCTATAGCAGATAAATATGGAAGATAATAGTGGTTATGTAGTTGCTATTTCAGAACGGTTTAGAATCGGCCCTATGTTGGGGTGGGCATTCTATCAACCAGACGAAATAGATAATAGTTATGAGTTAAATATTTATTTAATATTTATAATGATTCACATTAAATGGTGGGAAGGTAATGAGTGATACAAGCAGCAATAGTGGGCCACAATTAAATGCCTTACGCAGTAATTATAATAAATTAGTTTCTAAAAAACTTTACTTATCTAAAAGTAAAAAAGTACAATGGGAATCTAAAAGAAGATTTGGTAATATCTAATCCAATGTCTAAGGAGGATGTAAACATAAATAAGTTTTTAGCAAACAATTGGTCAATTGTGGTCGGTTTGTTGGCTGCTATATTTACAGCAGGAACTATTTTTGCTCAGTTTACTGCTTTAAAAGTGGAGTTAACAACTGTACATGAGAGGTTAGACAAGAAAATTAAAGTCATTAACGGATTAGAAGACAGGATAGTTGGTATCGAAAAAGAATTGCAATACGAAAAAGGATACCTAGAAGGTAAAAAAAAATAAAAAGTCATGAGCAAACCAAAGAAAAAATTTAAAGATACTAAAGTAGGTAAATTCTTGCTTGGTAGTGGATCTAAAATCGTAGATGTAGTTGGAGATCTATTGCCTAATTCTGGTGTTCTTGGGATAGTTAAAAATTTAATAGAAAAGGAAGATCCAAAACTACTTCCTCCAGAAGATAAAGAAAAGGCTTTAAAACTCTTAGAACTAGATCAAATCGAATTACAAGAGGTGAGTAAGCGTTGGGACTCAGACATGAAAAGTGATTCATGGCTCTCGAAAAATACGAGACCTCTAACATTAATATATTTAACTGTAGTTACGTCTCTTTACATCACATTAGATGCATTAGACATAGCGTTTGATATTGACGAAAGTTGGGTAGAACTTTTAAAAACCCTCTTAGTTACGATATACGTTGCATATTTCGGATCAAGAGGATTTGAAAAATATTCATCAATAAAGAAAAACTAAATACCTAATGTGTTGTATATCCTAGGACTTTTTGTAGACCTTTTATAGATAATATACCCATCATCCTTTAATAGTTTAATTGCTTCAGTTTTTCTTTGCTCTTGTATTCTATGGTGATTAAAAGTTTCACTCTCAATTGCGTTTGGTTTAGTATTCATGGTTTATGTGTGATTTGAAAACCATCCAGAATGATCTCTGAAAGGTTTGTTTCTATTTTGTTCTTCTATTTCTGGTTGCTGTTCATTTTTTAAAGCAATCAACAAAAGGATAAGGTATCCTGTAAGATCTTTTACTGTGTCCTCAGTCTTATCGTAAATCCCTTTTTGTTTTATTCTAGATAACTTATCATCTATCCTAGCACATAGTGATACTACTGCGTTCCCCTCACTAAAAACATTAATAGGTGACGTTGCACTATCACCGTAATCAGTGTTTTTAGAGATGAGAAGGCTGATGATTTCAGCACCAACCCTCTCAATTTTTTCTCTAGTATCCATATTAGAATGGTAAGTCTGTGCCTTCTTCCTGGTTCACAAACTGATCAACTTTTTTAGCGTGTGCTTTTGCTGAGTTACCAGATGGAATATTACCATCAGCGTAAGTCACTTTCCAAGCGTTAGCGTTTGCAGTTCTTAACTCTCCATTTCGATCTGAATAACTTCTTAGGTTAACAGATACTTTTACCTCGTCCTCTACCTTGTAGGCATTAAACAAGTTTGCTTTAGCACCAATTGCTTCAATAGGATAGTCTACTGGGTATTCTCCTCCTAGTGTAAGTGTTAGTGTTCTTTTTTCCAAATCTCCGTTTTTTGTTTGGATCGTTAACGCATCAGAGATTGCTTTGATACGTCCTTGTAGTTCAATTGAATTACTCATTTTTAATTATTTAAAAGTGTTATATATATTCAGAGACCTTACAGCCTCTCGCCTTGAGATATTCAAGGACTTCTTCTGTTATACAGTTTACATAATTTATCTTATCTGAAAGTTCTTTATTTAATGCTTTCAGTTTTCTTTTTTCTTTTACAGTATTGTCTTTGTGCACAATGTTGACATGATCTGTATTATGCTTCAGTAGTAATCTATCTACCTCTGGTATTCTTATCTTGTAGTTTACCATACTTATACATTAAGGTGTATTAATAATTTGATTTTTTATAAGCATCTCTATTAACTCCATCATATCTTCTTTATACAATATACAATACTCTTTACCACCTGGTGCTTTATGAAACACAATAGGAACATCTGTGGGTTTGACTACCATGTCTGATAATACTTTTTTGTATTGGGGATTTCTCTTGTAGCACTTTGCCTGTACTGCAAAATCTCCTGTATTCATTAAATCAATTCCCTGGTCATCTAACATTTTAGATCCATACCTTGAGGTTACACAATCTGTAAAGCCTAGTTTTTTAAAATCTTTTACTAGTTGTCTCTCATAATTGTGTCCTTTATTCCTATTTGTGTTTGCCATATTATAGTTTAAAATCTTTATTTACATAAATGCTGTTTGCATTTACCATACTTTTTATTCCAGAATATTCCACAGTTTTATGAAAGCCTTTATATAGTAAATAATAGTCATGTCCCATTCCATTTGGTCTTATGTAATACTTTTCAATTCCTGGAACTATTTCATTTAGTTCTGCTAATCTTACTAAGTCTTCACCTTTCTCGTATGGCTTTGATTTTCCTATTTTACCTCCCCATTTATTGGTTTCCCATTCGGTTCTATGTAATATTTGTAATTTATTGTCCATTGAATTTTGAATATTGTCCATCATGAGTAGTGTCTTCGTACTCATTATAGCAAGTTGTATCAAGGTTATATTTAAATTCTTGCATACCAGTTTTACCAGTAAACCTCCATCTTACTTTCCATACATGAACCTCAACTAATTCTCTTTCAAAGTCTCTATAAACTGTAATTCCGTTATCTACTTTATTGAAGAAGTGTGAAGATCCACTTACGCTGTAACCTGAAGCGACCTCCACCTTCCCATTTTCTTTCTTTAACTTTTGTGGGTGTGCAACTAATATTACTCCACAATCATAAGCCTCTTTAAATATTTTTATTTTAGATAGTTGTAGTCCAGTATACTGGTGCTCATTCATTCCTCTTTCTATCTTGTGCTCAACAAATGCCCAGTTGTCAATTATTAAACAGTTTATACCCATTTTTTTAACTAACTCTTTTCCTTTATTCAATATACCTTCAACAGTAAGATCGTTGTCTTTTAAATTAATAAAGTAAAAGTGATTATTCACAAAATCAATTGCAGGATCTAATTCTTCTGGTTGTAGGCTGTCTACCCCACCTCTTCCAAACTTTTTACCAGAAAATTTTTCTATTAGTTCAGCAACATGAACTTTAATTGGTTGTTTCTCTGCTGAAAATATACCAAATTTCCATCCATGTTTCTTTGCTAACTCAACAATTACTTGATCAACAAAAGAAGATTTACCATGTCCTGGAACTCCAGTTACTAAAGTAAACTCACTAGGTCTCCAAGACATTAATTTATCAAACTCTCTATAACCGATCATGTCACCTTGTGGCATCCCATAATTATAGAGGTTGTGTATTTCGTTTCTAGAATCTGATGCTTTACTCACTCCCTCTAATGGAAATGGCTTTGCGTTGTCTAAACATTTTACGAGTTCCTCTGCTCCATGTTTAAGTAAAACATCATTTGCATCTTTACATCCCTCTGGAAAATTTACTAACCATATCCTTTCTTTACCTAGTCTTCTAGATAATTCATCTCTTAGTTTTATTCCTGGTGCATCATTGTCAAGTGCTAAATAAACTTTTTCTTTATTTTCAAACTCATCAATGCTGTTGTCTAAATATGTCAAGTTTTGATTTCCAGTAGATGCTCCATTAGGTACAGAACAAGCAAATATTAACTTATCTGTCTGTAAACCAGCCTCATAGAAAGCCATAGCATCAAACTCTCCCTCAGTTATTACGCACCATGAAGCAGGATTTATTAAGTCTAAACCATACATGATCATTTCTGATCCTTTGTTTAGTTTAAAGTTTTTTTGAGAATCCCTAAACTTTATATTTATTCTTCTCCCTTTTCTAATATAATTAAATTGAATTACTGGCTTTTCACATTGTACTTGAGGCATATATTCGATTCCCTCGGTTACTCCAAAGTATTCAATAGTGCTATCGCTTATTCCTCTGTCTTTGAAAAACTTTTGAATTTTTGAAGATAGTGGAGATGCTTTTACAGTTGGCATCTCGTAATCACTTTTGTATTCTACAACTGATCCGTTTTCACCACAATGATGACAATAGTAAGTTCCAGTTTCTACCCAGACTCTTAAACATTTTTCGTTTTTGTTTTTTCTTCTGGTATGTGAACATTTAGGGCACTTAGTTTTTTGTGGTTCAGTGCCAGTATTTCCCTTAACATCTATGCCAAGTGATTGTAGTTTTGATAAATAGTCTGTCATATTATTGCTACTCTTTTTCTGTTGGGGGTGACCTTATTAGATGTCATCCACTCTTTATATTGTATTAGGTATTTCTCTATAAATTTATTTCCAAATATCACTTCTGGTGTTACAGAAGACTGATACTTTTCACTCCATTGATCTTTGCAGTAATCAAATACGTTTGCCATTGTTTCACCAGTAATTGGTTCACCATCAAATTTTTTTGATAGAATGCTTTTAAACCTTTTTTCGTATGTTCTTGGTTGGTATTTTTTCTTATACCTATTATTAATGTATTCTATTACATCAGCACATACTTTTTGGTACTCTAAAGATATTACTTGATCAGTCTCTGCAACTGCCACTCTAAACCATAATGGAGTTGTCCTATATTTTGGATGAGATTTAGTTCCTATATTATCAATTAGTCCTTTTTCAGTTAGTTCACTCACATATCTACTCATTGTTCTGGTAGAGGTGTTTAATTCAATACCTAAGTCACCTAAATTTTTATCACAATAATTATCTACACTTGTGTATTTGTATATTAAATCACATAACATATATGATAGTGGTGAAAGATCGTGTTTGCGTAAGACTTCATAAATTACAGTTGTGCTTCTTATCATTTTAATAATAGTTTATGATACCAGAGGTCTCTATTTTTTTTGTTTCTATGAGATTCTAATCTGCATTCTACCTCTATGATTTGATTAAGTTTAAATTCTTTTATCTTGTCTTGTAATTCATCCCAACAATGTATTGCTAAATATGAATTATCTAAAGTTTCTACTATAAGTATCTTGAATGAGTGAGTTCCTTTATCACCTTTTACAGCGTTCTCGCTTCCGATATACCTTACTTGTCCGTTTACTTTTATATTCATTTAATGTTTTCTTTTATAATTTCAGCAAGTGAAATAGTTTTTCCGTAGTTATGCTTTATAAAGTTTAGTATTAAACTGGTTTTTGTATGAAACCCAATGGCTGTTACACCTGGCTCTTTAGTATTATAAAACTCATCCATGATTTGTATAAATTTTTTTTCCATGAACTCTATGTTTTCTTTATCATCTGACTGGTATTCTGCTATGTCATCTATTGTATGTCCAAACATTAGAGATACCCCAGTAAATATGCACAACCCAAAATACGAGTTTCCTTCTATTACAGAATTTACTTCTAATGTGTGTGGGTTTCTAACAGCCAGATTTGCTATGATCCCTTTTTTTATATCACTTAGTTTCATTTAAAAATTTGTTTTATCAATGTCCTTATATCTTACATTGAAAGTTTTACCCCAGATAATTTTCCCCTTGTGTCCAAAGTCTATCTCTTGTGCTCCACGATGAAGCATCATTTGTTTTATAAGTTGTTGGGTTAGTTGTTTGTTTGACTTTGCTAATTTTTCTTCATCTCTATACTGGATGTAGTCTTTAGTTAGTCGTTCCATTTCGTCATTTGAATCAACAGAAACCCTATCAACCATTGCTTTATGCTTTTCAGATAAAAACTGATCAAGATCTACTTTATATTCGTCCTCTACATTTGGCTCTAAGTGTGAAACAAGTCTATAGGCTTCATTGTTGTCTAATGTTCTGAAGTCTGTGTCAATGATTTCTCTTGCTTCTTGAACACTATTGTAGAATTTTTCTGCTTCCACTAATATTGTTTCTTGAATGTTTTGGTTTGCCTCAACAGTAAAAACATCCATATGTCTACCGTCTTTTAGAAAAGCAAATTGACCATAGTGATATCCTAGCACAAGCATATACAATTGTATTTGTGCAATGTAGTATGGTGGGATTCCTCCAGACCATTTGTCTGCATTGTATCCAGATATTGTTTTGATTTCTAAGACTCCTTTACCATTCATTTCATCATGCATGGTTATTTGTCTGTCAATATTAGCAAACAAGAATGGATACTTTGGGTTTACAAATATAGAATTTCTTCTAATTGACTTTCTAAGTTTTGTTTTTGACTGGTAGTTGTTTATCATCTCTACTGGATCTCCAGTCCAGTATTGCCATAAGTCAGCAACATAGTCTTCAAGTAGTCTTCCATGAAACATAACCTCATTATCTATGTTTTTCATGTTGGCAGTTCCTACTGATTGATTCCATCTAGTGATTTTAGATGTCCATGGGTTTAGTCCTAATAGTGTAGAGGCATCAGATCCTCCGACCATTCCTTTATAAACTAAAGTTTTTCTTAATTCTACCCATTCTTCATAAGTTAGATTTGCTGTTGGAATTCGTTTTATTTTCATTGAGTTTTGATTTAAATAAAGGGGAGGTCTGTACATGAAAGTAAAACACTTCTGGGGTGCTTTTCTTTTTGTTGTTGGTTTGTCAACCTCCCCTTAGATTATTTACTTGCTTGTGCTACTGCTTTTTTTGCTTTTAATACATTGATTTGTTTTTTCAAAAGATCCATTTGTTCTTTAGACAACTGGTTTTTGTAAGCAGGTAGTTTTTTCTCTACTGCTGTGTAATCTTTTGAAATGTGTGCCAACATATTCTCGAAGATCTCATTTTTGCTATTATCTTTTATGGTTGCTAGTTCCCTAGCCTCGTCTTCATCCATGATAGTGTCCTCTCCACCATCAGCAATGCCAAAAATAAATAATGCTCTATTGAGTGCTCCAGACTGACATTTTTGAGATGCGAATGGTTCATTTGCTCTTTTGTGTGCAATACCATCTGCTATAATGACTCCGTCTGAATTTAAAACTGATCCTCTCATCATGATTAAACTTTCGTTCATGTCTAAGATTTCAGTTTGTGTGTAGAATCCTTCGCTTCGGAAGTAATCGTTGAAGTATGAAAGTCTTTCAGTCCATGGGACTATTTCTTTACCTCCACTAATTTTTGTTTTTTTTAGTTTTCTTTTCAGTTTTGCCATCGTTATTTTTTATTAAATTGTTTAAATAAATGTTTACTATATAATACTTTCTTGTGTGAAACAAGATACTTTCCCAGTCAAATATCCATCCCTTAATTCTTCTCTGCATACACAATTCCTCAAAATTGTCTAGCAGATAAAGTTTGAAATCCCTAAGAGAGAAACGCTTACGGTCATGTATAATTTCCCTATTGTCGTAGTCAAATCTGACCATATTTTTATGGAATTAATCATGTCGTGGTAGTTTTGCTCGAAGTTAAAAAAATAAAAGAGTTTTGAACAAAAGTTAAGTTAAAAAGTGTTAAATATTTATGAACATATTAACATTGTCTTTTTGTTTTTCTATTGACTTGGTTTCGCTGTGCTGAACATATCGATAAAAAGCAGTTGATCCGTTTTTATGACCACTTATGTTTCTTACCTCTAACTCGGACAGTCCTTTACTTAAATGATATGTTATTCCACTACTCCTAAGTTTATGTGGAGTAAACAAATCGTATAGTTTTTTTCTTTCCTTTACTGGGTTACCCTCATGATCAAAATAATACACAATCTTTTCTTTACAGAATTCATCGTATTGCATTAGTAGTTTTTTTAGTTGCTCTCTAAATGTTTTTATACAAAAGGTGAATGGGTTTTTACTAATATATTCTTTCACATCTTGTGGTAAATAAAACGTACTCACAGATCCCATACCTTTAGTTGTTATTATTGATACAGCATCTCCATCTATATTACATTCAAACCTAACCAGATCACTTACTCTCATGCATGAGTACAACATCATCCTAGTATAATAATATGTATGATGCAGTTCTTTGTTAACTGGCATAGTAGAATGGAATATTTCAACTTGTTCTGGTGTCATTGCTATAACCTCTCCGTTTACTTCTGGTATAGATTTAAGTTTTGGAAACCAGTATCCGTACTCCTCCTCACCTTTGCGTAGTGTAGTTCTTATTGTTTTCAAATGTGATTTCCTGGTGTTAGGATGTTTCATATCATCCAGAAGCATGGTGATGTATTTATTGACTTTACCTTGTAGTAATTTTTTAGCCTTTACTCTTTGTCTTCTGTCTGTTACGGAATTCAAGTCTAAAACATCTAGATCAAAATTAAATTTATATTTCTTCATAGTGTTGTAGACTCCCTTGTAAGATTTGATCGTTGAATAAGAGAATCTTTTTCCGTTATTCAATAGTGTCCCATCTTCTAATTTGTTTATAGTGTCCTTTAGTAAGGACATAAATGTGTCTTGTGCCATGTTATAGGTTTATAGGTTCAATAGGTTTTATAATGAGTCTGAAATGCCTCTCCATGATCAGTAGAGGCTGATAGTTTGTAGTCCCTAGGGGAATCTCTACCTTTCAGTAATTATATCATCTATTTCTTGTGCTAAAACTCCGTAGTATTCTATTATTTTACTGGACTCATTAAAAAACAATTCTGTTTTTCCTTGAATCTTTTGACATAGTTTACTTTTTTTAGTTTTAGATCCATAAACATACTCACATACATCTGTGTGCGTTATTCCTTGTAGTTGTAAAAGTCTTCTGGCTCTTCGTTTGTATAAAGTATGAGTTTTCATATATAGTTTATTTAAGGTTAAAAATCTGTATTTAAATTAATTGATGTATTTCTTTTTTCCAAAATTTTATAAAGGTTTTGATATAGAATAGTACCAATTGTTCTATCTAATAATATGTTAGACAAAACTTCTTTATCCAATCTATTAAAATTAGCCTCTATAAAATCTGTTATTGTATTATTCTGATTTTGGGTGACCTCTTCCAACTTCTCTTTTGTCTGTTTATGTTCTTTCATTAGAGATACATAATCCTCCAGAATATCTTTTGTGTCTGTTTTGTCTACCTCAAAGTCAAAGTCATCTAGTAGAGCAATTACACTTTGATATTTATTTCTAAGATGTTTATCGGTTTCCATGTAGTTCTTAAATTGTTTTAAGTTATGGATACCAGTTGCGTGATTTTTATTAATATATCTAGCAGAGTGTGATATAGGTATTCTTAAATGGTCATGAACAATTTTAAAGTAAATCTGTCTGGCATCTACATTATGTCTTTCTCTGTTACCAGTTTTTACGTTTGCTCTTGTGGTTTTATCAATTACCTTAATAATTGCATCTAGTTTTAGTTTTGTTTGATCTGTCATTTTGCTGTAGTTTTTTAAGATTAGTTTCCTACCTCTGTGAATCACAAAGTTTTTAGGGTTTGTTTTTTTTGTTTGTTTTAGACTGAGGTACTCTGTCTTACTGACTCTCCTATTAAGTGTGAGATGTTCCATTCATCTGACCAATATTTTTTAGATCTTTCAATAGATCCCACAGCACCTCTAGATACTTGGTATCTGGATGGAATTGATATAAAAATATTTGGTTGATAAGATGAATATGCTAAGAAACAAGCACCATCTCTAATTAATTTCTGGCACATCTTAGTGGTTTCACCACCTATTTTCCATGCTTCTCCAGAGTCAATTAAGTCTTGGTAGACCTTTAATCCATACTGCTTTTGCAGTCTTCTAATTTTACTTTCGTTCATTATTTCAGTTTTTTTTTTAGTTTATATACTTACTCTGAGTGCTAAATTAACATATTATGTTAATAAAACAAATTATTCTGCCTCTGGAATTGAATTATCGTTCATTGTATTTTCTCTCCAGAGGTGTTGTTTTCCCTTGATATTGTGATACATAGCCTTAATAAAAAAGTCTGGTGCATCTGGGAACATATCTTTTACTTTGTTAAATATTGGATCGTTTTCTATCATCTTGATTGTAGTTTTACTAATTTTTGAATTGCTGATTTTTCTGACATAAAATATTCTTGGTTTGGATTTTCATCGTGCATCTGTTCGCTTTCGTAATCCCAACATGACCAGACTACTTTATATCTTTCTGGGTTTTCATTATTGTTTACCAGTAATTTATATTCTCCGTAATCCATCATTTCTTCAATAGTCCAGTAATCATCACCCTCATCAAAAGGATACACTACACCATTACGTTTGTCTTTGATTTTCTTTACGTTTATCATGTATTCGATAGTTTCATCAACAGTTTTTAATACATTTACTAGTTGTCCTTTAATATTCATTAAATACTCTATCGATTCTGGATCATATTTATATTTTTTTGATACTGTGTCCAATATGTTTGATTTGATAAACTCTTCCATTTTTACTTGTTCCATTTTATGTGTTTAATTTAGTGAATTGTATTGTTAAATTTTCTTTCCAATGATCAGCATCTTTCTGGTACTCATCAAGAATTTTGTTTACCAGAGGTAACTCATCTATTCCTAATTTAGATAGTCTAGTAATTAGTTCGTCTGTATGCTTTTGTAAGTTTACCAGAAATTCTTGGTCATTGCCATACATTGTGTCTAGCAGTTTGTTGGTTGCTTTTTCAAGTTCTTGCTCTGCTTGTTTCACCTTGTACTTTAAAGAGTGTTTAAATACAGATGTTGTGCTTACCTCATCAAGAGATTCTAATAATAGTTGTGCGTAGAATGTCGCTTTTACTATTGATATGTAAGTTTCGTTGTTTGTCATTTTTTGATTTTTATTTTATTGTTTAGTATTTCAAGAATCTCTGCTATAAATTCTTGCTTTTGTTCTGGACTGGATGCATACAAAGGGCAAGGTTGCCAGAACAACCTACCCTTAGATTTCTTGAATGCTTTTAGAAAGTTTTTGATCATAGAAATATGTTATAAGATATTAATACTATTACTCCAATTGCCCATGTGATTATGATGGCTTGAAATATGTTTTCTTGTGTCTGGTATTTCATTAATCTTTAGTTTTAAACTCTCCTTGTTCTGCATTACATTCAATCCACATATCTATAGCCTCAAATGTTTGGCTTACTATGTATTCATTTTGTAATACCGTTTCTAAAACTTCCATCGCTTGATCATCGTCACAAACATAAGTTTGTTGAACATCCCATGTACCCCATAAATTATTAGTACAATAGCCTCGTTTTTCAAGTTCTTCTTTTAGTAAGTCAGATGAAATATCTTTTAAGTGTTGAGCATTGGACAAGTCTTGTAGTCTTTCATTTTCTATTCTTGCACATTCTAAATCTGTGGCAAGTCGTATAAAAGCCTCCCAGTTATCAACCTCTCTTACTACAATATCTTCATCACCTCTGGTATCAATACAATCTACAAGATATCTTCCCTTATAGATGATATCACAGAGTTCTTGAATTTGTTCTACATCTGATTCTGCTTCCCAGTCTTTACCAAATGTTGTTTCTGCTTGTTTTTCTAGGTCGTTTTTTGCAACGAAACCATAAGTAGATGTATATCTACCCTCTAAATTTGTTTTCATATTATATAGTTTTAATATTTTGACAGAATTTCTCTGTCGGTTTCTAATTGTTTTTTGCTCAAGACGTTCATCATTGGAGATGTAGTTACTTGGCCTACGTTTTCTCTAAAAAACGAATCGTGGTCATAAAACTGATTTTCATTTGTTTCGTCAATACATCTTATTGATGTGACATTGTCTAAAAGAAAGTCATCTCTTTCGATTACATC